>ENA-OSJC01001132-OSJC01001132.1-marine-metagenome-genome-assembly--contig:-NODE-1132-length-22743-cov-6.856792_pt1 | contig 22743 bp, 21 predicted proteins | sample MGYA00237885_ERZ534234 | MGnify/ENA primary metagenome ERZ534234 (study PRJEB26413, sample SAMN06343907) | marine metagenome | isolation source: coastal waters | place: Atlantic Ocean: West Antarctic... | reverse complement strand
TTGCTTTGCTTACGGCACTTTTGGTCGCAACCAAGTGGAGTGAGGTTCACCAGCACCTAGATCACCACTCTGAAAGCGATGAAAAAATTGAACACCTTGAGTCCATCATTAAATGGCTCGTCAATCACCCGGCTAACAAAGTCGTAGGCAATTGCATCGGGGGTGGCTGGAGCTGCGACTCCTACCCTGACGATGACGGAACACGTCGCGAATATTTCGGGGCTGATTTTCTTGAAGCAATCGAACTAGCGATGAACGGGGAGACGGAATGAACCTCATCAAAAAAGACGATTACCCACTCGATTGGATGATTGTTGACTACGACCGGCTGAACATTACCGACGCTGAGAGGCTGGACTGCATTGAGCTCGACGTAGCAATCGCCGAAGCTAACGAGCACGCAGACAGGTTGCACCACGAAGGTTCGATCATTATTGCAGCGGTTCTCGGAGCATCGCTCGGCCTTGTGGCTGGGTACTTCCTCGCTGTTTACATGGGGGCTTTCTAAGCCGTCTTCATCGGTGGCTCCGCCATCACACCAACCGACTTCGCTATCCGCGATGTCACTCACTTATTCAGGAGATTTAAAATGGGCTTGGCTAGCGTATCAATTCAAGGAAACCTCGGACGAGATGCGGAACTGAAAGACTTCAACGGGGACGCCCTACTCACGTTCAGCGTTGCTGTTTCGAGCAAGCGAGCAGGCGAGGAAACTACCTCTTGGTTTTCCTGCACTGTCTGGGGGGCTCGCGCAAAGGGTCTGGCTCCCCACTTGACCAAAGGTACGTCAGTCGCTTTGACCGGCGGCTTGACGTGCCGCGAGTACACAACGAAGACCGGCGAGGCTCGCACATCATTGGAAGTGCGTGTCGATCAATTCGCGTTTGCTGGCGGCAGCCAAGAGGCCAAGCAGCCTCGCGAGCAGCAGTCAGCGCCAGCGAGCTCCGGCGACGATTCTTTTGACGATCTACCCTTTTAAGGCGACGATTCTTTTGACGATTTACCATTCTAAGGAGAAATGATGACCACCACACACTCTGAAATCTGGAAAACATTGAGCACTGTCAACGTGTCACAGCACGTCGAAAAGAAAGGCAACCTTTCTTACCTGTCGTGGGCATGGGCCTGGGGCACCCTGATGGAGCACTACCCGCAAGCCGAGTTTGAGATGGACTCGCAGCCGAGTGTCGAGGCAGACGGATCTGTGACGGTATGGTGTGAAGTCACCATTGATGACTGCGTTCGCAAGATGTGGCTACCGGTGATGGACAACCGTAACAACGCAGTCTCTACCCCTAACGCGAGGGAAATCTCGGACGCTAGGATGCGCTGCCTAGTCAAATGTCTCGCACTGTTTGGCTTGGGCTTTTCGCTTTACGCTGGCGAAGATTTGCCAGCCAAGCCGAGCCGCGTTGCGTCGCCGAAGAAACCGGCTTTGTCGGAGGGCAACAAGGAACGCTTGCGCGTTGCTGCTGAGCTGAAATCAGCAGAACTTGAAGATGATTCCCTGCTGCCGAAACAAGTCACTATCGAGTGTTTGAAGGCGATGAATCTGAAATGGGGCCAGATCAATGACACCAACTTCTCTGATCTGTTCTCTCAGATTCAAAAGTTCGAGCCCGGTCGGGAGGTAAATTTTTAATGGCGAAAATATCCCATTACGAAGTGATGAATTGCCTAGCCGCAGCGGAGAATGAGTTTGGAAAATCCGAAACCGCGCGGGATCTTTCTCGCCGATTGCTTGATGAAATCATTCTGCAAGAGCTCAGGTTTGCTCGGTCAGCCGAGCGCAAGGCAACCCAGGCAGAGGCAGAGCTGGCGTCGCTGCATCCTCCAGACAGTGAGGAAACCGTATGAGCGAACCAACCTACGGCGAAATCATCAAAGCAGCACGCGAGGCGAAGGGGTGGAGCAATCAGAAGTTTGCAGCCGAGGCTGGACTTAGCGATTCGACTACTCACGCTGCAGAGAACGGCAAAACCAATCTGACAAGAACGACACGCATCAAGATCGAGTCTGCACTTAATCTTTTGATTACGTTTTGCACTTTTGATGAGAAAACTTTCTTTAAGACACAAAGTGCCGCAACCAATACTCCTGACGGACCAGCCTTGTGGAGTTTGGAGTGGGCGCAAGAATTGAAGCGTGCGCGCTTGAACAGAAAATGGACGCCGACTGAATTAGCGGGCAAAGCCGGCATCGGAGTTAGCCAGCTTTACGCTTTTGAGTCTGGGCAACGAATACCACGATTAGACGTAGCGATGGCGTTGAGCGATGCGCTGGGGATTGGAATCGAATGGTGAAGCTCGAAACCGATGCCCGCGCTTCGAGCGGTGAAGGGGACCAAATGAGCTTGGCCGATATTCTCGCGCTGGTCGCTATCACTTCGGCTGGATACTTCGCCGCCGAAGATCGGCCGGTGCTCGCGGTGGCCGTTTGGCTTGGTGGCGTCACGCAGGTTGACGAACCACCGACATGGGCGGTAGGTTCTTGGTTGAAGGGCGCATCCCCGTTACCGGGTGTTGTATTGTCTGTCACGACGAAATTCCTTCTGAAACGCCTGGGGCTGCAACCCTGGGCGTTTCGCGTTTGTGGCCTCCGGTTTATCCGGTGGCCTTATAGGATGAGCAAATGAAAGGCCCGAAATCGCCGCCGACGACACCACGCCCCCCGGATCCCAAAGGGATCGGACGCGCGAGCGAAGGCGAAAACCTTGCGCGCCCGCGTCTTCGAGACGAGAACCCGCCGGCCCGGTGCCGGTGCGGCCACCCGGCCGGATGGCACCCGACCCCCGGAACGAAGAGCGCGGCCAACGGCTTCGGCTGCCTCGAGTGCTCTTGCCGATTCGACGCCGCGGAAGCCGCTGCAAACCCAGCAAGCGATGGCGTTGAGCGATGCGCTGGGGATTGGAATTGAATGGTGAGCGAAACGACGGAAGAAGACGGGCCTAAGATGTGGGCTCGCGATTGGGGGCTTGATGTCCGTAACGCGAGGCTTGTCCAAGGTCTTTCGATTGACGACCTAGCACGGTTGTCTGGAGTTCATAAGTCGGTTATTTCGCGCCTTGAAAATTACGGTCGAGATCCCAAACTTTCGACTGCGATGGCAATCAGCGATGCGCTGGGGATTGGAATCGAATGGTGAATGATAATAGGGAGGGCACATTAGGTGTCACTTCGTGAGCTGGCACTATTCGCAGGCGCTGGTGGCGGAATACTCGGCGGCAAGTTGCTCGGATGGCGCACGGTTTGCGCTGTCGAAAACGAGCCCTATGCCAGAGACGTTCTCATGGCTAGACAAAACGACGGATGTCTTGAAGCCTTCCCGATCTGGGATGACGTGGGAACTTTTGACGGACGACCTTGGCGCGGAATTGTTGATGTCGTTTCAGGCGGCTTCCCGTGTCAGGACATCAGCGCCGCCGGCAAAGGCGCAGGCATCGAAGGCGAGCGATCCGGGCTTTGGAGCGAGTTCGCTCGGATCATTTGCGAAGTACAACCGAGCTTCGTCTTCGTGGAGAACAGCCCAATGCTCACTTCTCGGGGACTCGGAACCGTTCTCGGAGACTTGGCCGCGATGGGGTTCGATGCGGAATGGGGTGTGCTGGGAGCGCACCACGCCGGAGCTCCCCACAAGCGCGACAGAATCTGGATTGTGGCGGAGTCCCGCCGCGCAAGAGCCGGGTGTCACGATCGAGCGACTGGAAACCCGAACGGGCGAGCCAGTGGGAAGCATGTGCCGACACTACGACAAGCACACCGGGAGGATGGCTAAAATCGGCCTAACTCAGCAGGTGCAAGCGAGGATGCTCGCAACTCCGACTGCAACAGCGAACCAACTCAGCCCGTCGATGATGAAGCAACCAGGGTGTCGGGCTTGGATGTGGCCGACGACAACCGCGCACAACGCCAAAGAGTGCAACGCGCCCAGCGAATCGAATCGGAATACGCCGACGCTTGCCGCCCAAGTTGGCGGATCTATGAATCCTGATTGGGTGGAGCTGCTTATGGGCTGGCCCAGGCAATGGACCGACACGACGCAGCCCGCAGCACCCGACTGCGCTGATCGCCGCGAAACCTATTGGGGTGAGGGTTGGGAGGCGGACACGCCTAGGACTTCATCGGGCATATCCAATCGGATGGTCCGATTGCGCTGCATCGGGAACGGACAAGTTCCAGCAGTGGCAGCGCTCGCATGGCATACGCTAACTGAGAGATTATCGGCGAGCGACTGAATCAAGCCACGCATACTTCGCCAAAGAGTCGGCTTCAATTTCGCTGCGTTCAGACTCTGAGACTCGACCTTCCTTTGCAAGTTGGTCAACGTAGTTCGACAAGTCTACTGCCTCTGCCGCTGCCTCGCGTGCTGCGTCGCCACGAAAAGGGTCACCGGGTTTTCTCCTGTACTCTTCTAAACCGTTTGCCCAAGCAGATTTCTTGCGCTGTTGGAACTCGTCGTATAGCTCTTCAATCCCTCGGCTTGGCTTCATTTCGTTTCCTTGGCAATGGGTGGCAATTAGTCCAGCGGGAACTCGCTAGCTTGCTCGTGCCCGTGATCGTGGTCCCAGCGGTTTTGGATCTCTCCCATCAGCGTGTAGAACGTAGGAGGGTGGTGCTCGGTATGATGCTCTATCGACGCCAACCCCCACTGCACCGCGTGGACGTACTCATGGATAAGAGTGGAGTTCATCTGATCCCACGTCCGACACTTTCGCATCGACAGCTCAATAACAACGTGCCGGTCTTCGCGGTACGTCTGACCGTGGCAATGGCACGATGCGTCCTCGTCAATGATTTCGTCGACCCAGATCATCTCAACACGCCGACCCGCAGGCCATTCGGATTGCAGCCACCCGAGAACCTGCTTCGATCTCTCAAATCGGTTGCGCGCTTTTCTCACAGACATCCCCACACGCGGTAAAAATCGCTGATCTCTAGCCGCTCGAGGTCGATAACGAAAGCCATTTGTGCAGGTGGCTCTGAAGGGAATCCGCCATCGGTCGAGTAGCCATTCATACCAACAAGAGACCCGTTGCAAACGGCCTGACCCGCTCCAAATATTTGACATTGATGGTAGTGCCCCATGCAGATTGTTCTGAAGTCGTAGTCCCGCGCGAGAACGCCGGCCTTCTTCATCAAGGGTATGGAGATCCCGCCGACGCCACCGCCATAGCGAATCCCGTGACCGTGGTGAAACAGGATTGAATAACCGTGGACATCGACGAGATTCCATTCAGCGGTACTAATCTCAAACGTAATCGAGGCGTCCGCAGCAAACCACGAAGCAAGATCCTCGTAAACGATTGAAGCGTGGCTGAAGTCTTTCGCGAGCCCAGGCACGATCTTCATCGACGACCTGTCGTGGTTGCCCCAAGAAGTCGGAATGTGGATGCGTTCGACATCCAACTCGGCGCGCAGGAACGTGATAATCTCAACAAGCAGGTTGCGAATGACGCGAGCCTCTTGCTCGGGGGTCATTGCGACATCCCACATGCCCCCGTAGTGCATTCCTGAGTTGACGAGAAAATCGCCGCCCAGCCACAAAACTAGGGTCTTCACATCTAGGCGCTCTTGCGAAAGCTTGACCATCGTGACCAGATTGCGAGCCCACTCAAAAGCGCGCTCTCTTCCGATGTCGGGGTTGTGCTCGTTCATTCCGTTGGACTGATCAAGCGTCACGAGCTCGCAGGTGTGCCAGTCAGATGCAAGAGCCACCCAGGCGACAGGAAGTTTCCCGTTCTTTCGACGCCGGACCTTCGCCATTTTGCGTCCGGCTCGAGGCTTTTCGCGTAAAGATTCAAGCGCCTCAATTGTGACGGCTGACTCATCAAGCATCTTTGAAAGAGTGCGGACCTCGCCTTTCAAAGCGGTATTGTTGCGCGACACCTTTCGCATTCGCTTGCGTGCGGAAATGCGCTCCCGTTCGTCCTGCTCCGCGTCGGCTATGGCACTCAGACGCTTCTTGATTTCAGAGTCAGAGACGTTTGATCCGCTCACTCAGCGCCCCCTTCAATGCTTGTGGGGCAACGTTAAAGCTGGGGATATCTTCGCAGCAGAGCTCGGAGAATGCCTTCCAGCCGATGTTGTGCCCGTCATCTTTGAGCAGTAGCCAGTTGCGGACATACGCCTCAAACGTCGTCCGATCCTTCTTCGGTGCGGTCTTCTCCCACACCTGAAGAGCGTTGGTTCTGTTCGCGTACTGACCCCGCTTGGCTAGCTTTTGCTTGATGTCTTCGTCAACGTCTCGCGTCATTAGATTCTTCCGGCCAGCAGAACGAAACCAAACGCCCAACCCAACGCACTGCCGGGCGGTCAGGATCTGCAAAAACGATTGCTTCGTAGTCGTCAATTTCAACCACGCTCGGCTGAGGGCAACGACGCCTATGCGTCATCGGAGTCAAGCACCCGACGCAAAGCAGCAACGCTAGTAGGCCCATCAAGAGGAGCACGGGACATCTCAGCATTTTCGTTCTCCAGGCTTTGCACCCGCAATCTCGAATAGACCAACTCATGTTGCAGCTCGCCCACCAAAACAGCGAGGCGGCTGCGCTGCCATCCGAACCAAACCGCAAGCAAAATCGCAGACGATGTTACGGATAGCGCGAGCCACATCAGTTCACGGTTTCGTCGTTAGCGGCGTGACCCCAATTCATCGCAAGCCAGTTGAGCACTGTTGAAACGATTGCCGGCATTTTTGAGTCAGGCACCACAGCAGATACCAAGCCTGCGATGGCGACCACGAGTGACATGATTTCAATCCCGTAGGGAATTTGCGAGACAAGAACTTCCATTTTGCTTCTCCTATCGCGGATCAATTTCCGCGTGAATGTGCATGCTTAACCCTTCGCCGTGAACCACGAATTGGTACGAGCCAAGAGGATCGTTAAGCCGCTCTCGAACTCGACCAACCCAATGCCACATCGCGAGCTCTCGAGCATCGTCATCTTCCGCTTCTACGTTTTGGGAACGGATGTCGAAAGCGTTGCACCAAGTGTGGGCATCGTCGGTGTGTCGAGCAGGGCGGTGCCCTTCGGTGATTACCATTCGCCCATCGGTCGTGTCTGGTGCAGTGACCAAAAGTGCCGTAAGCAAAGCAACCATCTCGGGACGAAAGTTTGATGGCTTGAACGATGCGTTTTCCTTGAATGCGATTACTTCAGTAACCATTGTCTGCGCTTTCTGTGTTTGGAAAAACTAAACAACATCTCGACCCGCTGCGTTATTCACAAGCACCTTGATGCCGTCTTTGATCTCGTCGATGTCTCCGCAGAGATTCTCAATCGTTGTACCGGTCTTCGCAGACGACTCAGCTAAAGCCTTGATCGCCTCCGAGTGCCGAGCAAGACGAGCCTCGGAAGCCTTGTGGCGCTGCTCGAACTCGGCTTCGCGCTGGCTTTGCTTGTAGAAAACACGGGCGATAGCTCCACTCCCGGTTACGCCAAGCGCAGCCATCAGTTCCGCCAGCCAGGGCGTTGTCTCGGGATTCGTGGGCATCTGGTTTCCTTAGCAACTTGATGTGTAAACAGCGGAGTACCGCTAAAAGGCTTGATTGTTTTCGCAAATGCCACCAAGGGCAGCGTCGGCGTCACATGCAGCAGCGGCACCACCTTCTCCACAAGAAAAGCGGAATATGGCAGCTGATGCGTCGTTGATTGAGCGATTCCCCGTACAGATTGAGCGATCCCCGTCTGCGTCAATTGCGGCTACACCACCAATAGAGTCTCGGTACCAGATCAAGTTACCAATGTACGTCAAGTCGTCCGTGGACGCGCTAGAGTCAAAGCCGCGCCCCGATGGATTGATGCAAACATTGCCGGTGTAGACAGCGCCATGCTCACCCGTCGCAGCGTTGTAACAGGTAGGTGTCGGATCAATGACGGTGTTATTCGATATGATGTCGCCGCCAGTGATACCAAAATCTGCAAAGCGAGTACCGCCCGCTAAGTCAATGTGGTTATTGGTAATCGTAGTGCTAGCGCAAACAGCAAAATTTATCGCAGAGTAAACTACGTTAGTGGATGTGGTCATCAAGACGTTACCATCTACTAAAATACCGCCAGGGACAACAGTGTTAATCCCGCAGGTTGTTCCGACTTGCCCGATGCCTTTACCGGCAGTGGCCCCGAGTCCAAAACCAATAATAGAGTTATTAACGATTTTGACAGACTCAGTGACATTATCAGTATCTACGCCGACTACTTTAATGCCAACATCTCTGGAGTTCCTAATAGTGTTTCCCTGGACTAATAAGGGGTTTCCGGAGACGGTAAGAGCGTCAAGCGCAGAGCCAGACGCGTCTAGGTTGATCGTGTTGTTTGTAAAATTCACCGCCCCGACTCCGGCGACTACAGTCATAGACATCGGTGCGTTCACGACATTGCCCGATACAAGCAAGTCTGAAACCGGGAAACTGACACTGGATGTCGAAATCGAGCACTGAGAAAATACGGTCACACCAGAGTTTAGGTTGCAATTCACACCATCGTCTAGGAAATCAACCGTGTTATTAGTTATTGTTATGCGAGAGTTTGCCGCTCCGTTGCCATTTACAACGATTGCGTATTTAGTTGCGATACCTTCCATCCGATTGCCGTCTATCAAAATGTCTGTGTTTGGGAGTAGTACGCTTGTGGGCACCGAAATCAGCGACCCAAGGTTTACGCAGGCAGTGGTGCAAGACGCACCGTCGCCCTGTGGGTCGTTAATTACGTCTCGAATGATGTTATTCGTAAACGAGATGTGATCTCCAATAAGCTCGATTGCAGACCCAGCCGATCCCCGCAGTGAAGGCGTGTTGATGAATGTGTTTTCGTAGACTCGGCCGTGCTGGCCTTCGTACACAATCCCCTCGTCGCCGAGGCTGTCTATGATTAGGCCGTGAATGTCGAGGCCAACGGTGTGCCGTACAAATATCCCGTGTGACTCCTCGCGGCTAGAGGCTTCCTTGCCGGTAGCAGGATTGTATGTGTGGACGTGGGCTTTTGGGTCAGAGTCGCGCAGTGTGAAATTCGTTAGCGTAATGCCGCTTAGCTTCACAACTCCTGAGTCCGCTGAAGCGCAATTTGTAGCGGTTCCAGACCCGTAGTGAGGAGTATTATCGAAGGCCGAACAAACCGCGATCACAGTCCCGCCAGTTCCAAAAAGCGGTTCTAAGATTGAACCCGTCTGCGACTCGCCACGCAGCGTTACATCTCCGTTTGTAATTTGGATGCCTGAGTAGAATGCGGTGATGTCACGATTAGATTCTCCAAAGTGGAACACTCCAATTGGGATGACTACTTCTCCCTTCACCGCAGAAGCGGCCACTAGGGCAGCGTTAAAAGCTACTGTGTCGTCAAGACCGTCATTAGCAACTGCTCCAAAGTCTTCAGGGTTAAAGGAATTGGTGCTTCCGCTACCTCCCGAAAGTTGCTGCGTCGAATGACTTCGTATTGTTAGGTACGAAACATTCCCGGCAGTTTCAGCTGCCGTTACATCTACGATTAACCACGCTCGTCCCGTAGTAACCAAAATGCTTGGGCTAGTCGCAGACAAAGTGGCGACAGACGTACACGTTGCCGCCGCATACGTCTTCGTTTCGCAAGCGTAAACAGTGGCAGCGAACGCACTACCTTTCGTAAACGCCAACCGCTGCACTCCGTTTGCAGGAGCGCGCAGAAAATCCGCTGTCGTTACGGTTTCGTAAATCTCCGACCGATAGCCACTCTGACTAGTCATCTGCGTCATGTCATAGTAGACCTGGGCCGATGCCGAAGACGCGCCCACCATGAGCAACGCCGCCAGTCCAATACTTCTCAAAAACTTCATTCCGTTCACCTCCTATCAGCTAGTTTGCTGATCGTTAAATTCGTCACCGGCCTCTGCCAAAAGACTCCTGTGTGAGCACTTCTATTGCGTCCAATGCTTGCTTGCTAGGAATCCCTGTTGCGTAAGTGATCCCTGTAGCAAGAGCTCGAATATGCTTTTCACCGTCGTAATCGCCTTCAGCAATGTCGACCGCCGGCTTCACGGTGGCGTTATAGGCAGTCACCAACAACGAGGACAGCGGAGTGTCGGGCTTAAACCCTCGGCTAATCGTCTCAAATTCTCGCACGAGAGGCAAAGCACCGAACGGACCCATCCTCGAACGAAGCACCACAGTGTTAAAAAACGCATCTTCATCCGGCTCATCGGGGCCAAGCAAACCATTGATCATGTACCGCGTACCCTCCGACAAAATAGCTTCTACCAGGTAGGCCCAAAGCCAAAAAGAAACAAAGCGAGCCGCTTCTTTAGGTACACCCGGAATCATGCTGCGAGCTGCAGTCGGATCGCCGACTTGCCTCGCACCTAATGCCCCATAAACGATGGCTTGCTGCGCTTGGGCGTTAACGAACGACATAAATGGTGTGATCAACTTCATCATTTCGCCGCCGTCGAGAACGCTCGGGGCATTGACTGCTCCGCCAGACCCTTGAGTCCGGTCGATAATTTTTCCGGCGTACCGCACAGATGCTTCAACGTCGTTTGCAGCGATGCCCTCAACTTGGCCTGACATCGCTTGATGCATTGCGCCTGCTGCGACTGCAGTCGATGTCACCGTGTCAATCATGCCCAGCAGCGTGTACCCGACGTTTGCACTGAAAGCCTGAATCGTGTCAAGCGACGAGAATGGGCGACGAATGTCGATAGGCTTCAGTCGCAACGTCTCCTGCTGCGCGTCGCGGTCAAATGTTTCTGCCCGGTTCTTTAGTTCTGGTATGAGCTCGCGGTAGTGCGTGATGCGATCCCAGTTCCAAACCGTTGAAGTCACATCAGCCCAACCCCACGCAATGTTGGCTGCGCCCACTCTAGGTATCGCAGTCACAAAGCCTGACCATTGGATAGCTGCCTGCGTAAGCCTCCACGCCATGACAGTAAGGCCGAGACCCTTTCTGGCCTGACGTGCTGTTTTGATAACGAAGTCAGGCGGGCCTTGGTCACCCTCTCTGAGAGGGGTGCCTTGCCGCTTCAGGTAGTTTCGCATCTGCCGATAGAACTGCTCACCAAGTACGCGCTTGAGCTCAGGCGCGAGCTTCCGAAGTTGACGGTCTGCTTTGACTATCGTGTTGCGCCATGCAATGTCCTTCGACATCGAGTTGACGTGCTTCTGCAGGACTGCATGGAAATCAGTGCGGATGGTCAACCCGCCCGATGACCGCTTCCTTGCTTTGAGAGACCCAACCTTAGTCATCGCAGCGCCGCCGCCGGCAGGCATCAAACCCTTGCCAATCTCTCTCGCTTGATGCTCTGCAGATCGTTCCGCTAGTGCCGGGTCGAACATCAGCGGGAAGTAGCCACCCTTCATCACGCGGCCAGAAGGCAGCGTCCAGGGCACGCCTTGAACCTTTGGCGGGACTACCCCGTTCATCTCCTTCTCTGCCGCTGCGGCTGGCTCCCACAGTAAGTCCACGGTATCAATCACCGACTGCAGATAGTCCGCGTCGCGTTCGGTGACGTGTGAAAGAATTTCTTCAATTTGCTGCTCAGTGAGACCGTAGGCTTTTGCGTCCGTAACTGCGGCCCGGTTATGCGGGTTCCCCATATTGGCAGCAATCGCCATGATTTCGTTCTTGACTAGCGACTCGCCCAGCGAGTGAATCTTGATTGGCTTGCTGTAGAACTCTCGCTTTTCAACCGGCGAATATTTATCCCAGGCTGCGTTGACCTTCTGACTCACAACCTTTCTTAGCCGCTCTTCTTCTCGAGCAGCAGATTTAAATCGGTGCATGAAGAACCGATTGAAAGCGCCTTCGGGGTTTAGGTCGTCAAGCAAGTCTGCAATTGACTCAAAAGACATTTGAGCGCCAATGATTCCGCCAAAAAACTTTGCCGAGAATGATCGTTGCGATTCGCCAAACTTGGTCTTGCCTGCCCACAGTACAGGCTTCTGCTGTTCTAGCGTGCTCAGCAAAGCGTCTACTTCTTCTTGCTCGGCAACTTTCTCAATACCCTCGCGCTCGAGAACCATGTCCATGCCAAACTTCTCAAGCGCCTTGATCCCAACGTACAGATCCTCAAGATCCGAGACTTTCATCTTCTTATAGTTAGGACGGTCAAGCACATCGCTTACCCAGTTGGGCAACGGCAACACGATCCCGTTCGAGTCTTCGACTAATTTGGCAAACAGCGCGACGTTAGGCGCTTGCTCTATCTTGCGAAGGCTAATGTTTTTGAATGAGACCATCGACAACAGACCGTCGATAACATCCATGACGTTCGTCACAGAACCGTCTTCGTCTTCGTAGTCCCCATGCTTTGACAGGCGAGCTCGCTTACTAGACTTGGGCTTGTCGAAAGACTCGATGAGCCGCTTGTACTTGTTGACATCCTCTAATCGCTTCGCCGCTTCTTCAGCAAGCGCATTCGACAGTTGCTCTTGGTCAATCGCCTGTTCCAACGCATCCCAGTCACGCGCTACTGCTGCCTCGGTTTGAGCAATCGAGGCTTTTGCGCGCATCTTCTTGAAGCGGCCCATCTCACGTTTGAGCTGCCCAAACTCAAGTTCGTTGACCAACTCACGAGCAGCAGCACGGATAGCCTGCACAGGCATCTTGCTTCTGGAAGCCCGCGACTCTCTGCGAGCCTGCGCCTGATCAGCTCGAGCCTCGCGCGCTGCAACCACGCCAGCTTCGGCGGAAACGATGTCGGCTTGTATGCCCTCGATGCGGCCTGGGTCCGCGCCCTGGCTGATTGATTCGTCAAGCAAAGCCTGTGCAGCCGCTACGCGCTCCTTTGCCTCAGCAACAGTAGGAGCGGCTTGTCCTTGCAACCGCTTGCGCTCCACCCTGTCTACGGCAGGCATTTGGCCCTTCAGGCGGCGCGCAATGCGTCTCTGAGCCGCGTACAGACGGTCTCGGGCCTGTCCATCCACCTTTTCAGCCGCAGCCTCACGAAGCTGCTCAGGGGTAGATACAAGCCCCTGCACTTCTGCTCGTTCGTGAATGATTCGCGCGATCAGATCCTCTGACGGCTCCATTGCCAGAAGCTCGACCAGCATCTCGTCTGTTGAGTTGTATCCACCGGCAATTGCAACTGCGTCAGGGGAAAGGCCACCCTCGCGCCTCCACATGCCGCGCAGGCTCTTTCGGGTCGACACGTCGCCAGAAACCTCGTCGAGCAACTCGCCGTTCATCTTGTGCTCGCCCTCGACACGCAGCCCGATTGCGTCATCGATTGGATCGCCGGTTACCGTGCGACCAGTGCGAAGCCAGAGAGCCAGTTTGTGCTCGCGTCGACCGTAGATCTCTTCGCGGACCTGAGCCTTGAGCTCACCCATCTGAGCCTTTAGGATTCGCTCGTCTTCTTTCGCGATTGTGCTTTCAAGCTTGGCGCGCTCGTTCGCGTTGACCGCTTCTAGGTTGCGCCGGAGTTCCTCCTCTTCAGGACCGGTCATCAGCTCGGTGAGCTCGGGCGCGAGCATCGGGGCTACGACATTGTCACGGTTAGCCTCGCGGCGGATCTGGTCTTCAGAAGCCAGCAGCCGGTCGAAGATCGGGACGAAATCATTGTTGGGGTCAGCGTTCCGCAGTTGATCTCGGATCGCCCGGTAGACCTGCTTGAACCGCTGAAAGAAGAACCGGAATAGGTTGCGAAGCTCGGCAGTGGGAGCTTGACCGCTCGCCATGTAGACCTCGCCAGACTCAGCCCACCGTTCGTGCTGGTCGCGTCCGATCTGTTCCCGGCTGTCGACGCCAAGAAATTCAAAAATCTGCTCGCGAAACGCTGTGATCTCGGGGCCAGCGCTAGGCCGGTCGGATGCATCAAGTACAAGCTCGAGCGCTAGATGGAAGATCTCGTGTGTCAGCGTCGAGTCGTTGACCTTCTCCTCGCTGAGCTGCAGCAGGAACTTCTGGATGCGCCGGTCGACAATGAGCTGACCGCGCGTGCTTGGCTTCGCTTCCTGCGACTGACTGTAGAACGTCTCTGCAATCGAGAGAACCGTGGGCGCATCGCGCTCTGCTGGGGCGACTGGCGTCGAGTTGGACTCTGCGGCTTGGTCGTACTCGACCATTGGGCCTTCGCCGGCGACGTAGTCGTGAGCGTTCAGCGGATCAAGCCGCATAAACACGATGTCGGGTCGACCATCGTTGAAGCGCTTGTAGAGCTCGCGATCCCAGCCGGGTGGTGCTTTGCTTTCATCGAAGGATACGCGCGCAGTCGGGACAAAGCCCATCACTGAATAGATATCTGGCAGTACCGTGTCGAATGCGTCGAGCTTAAAGCCACCCTCTTGTATTGCCAGCAAAAGCATGGCGGGGGCGCGACCCTTTTCAGCTTCAGGATGGTTAAACGCAGATACGATGTCGCCGTCGGGCGTAATCGCAAAACCCGATAGCCACCGCTTCTTTTTTGAGACGCCAGACTTCGCCTTGGGGTTTGGCGTAGTCTCAACAGTCTCGGCGAGGAACAACCGCATGCCCGGTTGCTCGTACTCTTCAAGCGACTTGAGTTCTACTGCGGAGCCAAACTTGTTCGCCTGCTTACCGTCTTCAACCGCTTTCAGAAACTTCTTCGCGGAAACCTGCTCAAAGGTCGGGGTTGGTTTTCCAAGCTGTTCAAGCGCAGCCTTGCCTTCGTTGGTCGGTGCGAATCGCTGGCCTACGCCAGTTCGTGTACCTCGTCCACCGTAAGCCCGAGCCGGTCCGCTGCCCGCTGGTACGGGTCGGAAACCCGCAAGCTGTTCGATGAGCGTAAGATGGAAGTCACGGCCTCGGCGCTCTCCGGCGTCTTCGCCAGTGTCAGCGGCTCCTGCTCGTCCCCCTCCATCATCGACTCGAATGACCGATTCGATTGCGTCTGAATCGTGGCCTCGCTCGGCTGCGAGTCGCCTTGCTTCGGCTTCAAAGTCTGTCGGGGCTGAGTTGGCATTGCCTGCTCCTAGATGGGCGTAGAGGGCTTTCTCGGGATACCAGACGGTAGCCTGAAGCGCCGCTGGTGTCATATTGATGCCTAGTGCGGACAATTGCTCCAAAGCTGCCGCAGCGGTTTCTCGGTGGTATTGGCGCTGCAAGCCCGTCTCAGGGGCGTCGATTATGCCATCTTCGATTGTGATTGTTTTAGCGGCTTTGTAGACCGCGTTGACTTCGTCTGACCCGTCTCGTTTGAACTTTTGCTTTCCGTCGATCTTGTGGATTTGCGTTGCAAGATCGGTCAATCCGTCGAAATCGAGCTGAGTTACATCGACACCCTCGAGTCCAATTTCCGCAAGTACCTTATCGGTTGCTGCCGCTCCGAGTACTTCGCGGTGCTTCAGTTTCAGCTCGACGGCGGTAGTCTTCATCAGTCGACCAGTTAAGCGACCCCACATTCGCATGAACCAAAGATCAACAGTCAACTCGTCGAAGTTGCCGTTCAGGTTTTGGTAGAACCGACCAATCTTTGGCCCGAGGAGTACCGAGCCTGGAACAATACTGTTTTTTGCGTCCGCGCCATCCTTGCTTGTGACCCGATCAAATTGCGCCTGCGGGCCGTACTGGTCAAACAGTTGTACAACTGCCTCAAAACCTTGCTTGTCAATTAACTCGTTAACAAGTTGAAAGTTTCCCTCTTGCGATGGCTTCTGCTGCCCCGTGCCGATGATCGGAAATTTGCCGTGCTTACGAAAATGCTCGTAGGCTTTTTCGGCCATGTCCAGATTTGTCGGAACCGCAGTGCCCTGGCTCGTAATGGCAAGGGAAATGTTTAGCGCAGCTTTTGCTAGAGGTTCGGTGGATATCTCTGGGTGAATGAGCGCCATGACCTTTTGCATGTTCTGAATGCGCTCGGCGTACCATTCGATTGCGGTCTCTGGGTTGTCTCGGAGCTCGCGCAGCACTTCAGTCGCAATTAAGCGGCCCATCGTTTGGACGTTTTCTGGCGTGTATTCGTCTAGCTTGAGCTGCGCCGAATCCTCAAACTCTTGGGCAACTTGATCAACACGACGCTTGCCTTCAAACGGCGGAGACGTAAAAAGGCTTAGCGCGGTTTGCGCCATTTCTTCTTCGGTCAAGTTCATCGCGTTATCAGCAAGAGCCTGCGTCGCCGCAGCGCGCACTTCTTCCGGCGCGGCAACGCCTACCTGCTGCCGGAGGGTCTCGGAGTCGCCTTCGCGCCGCCGCCTTTCAAGTAGCGCCGCGTTTCTGTCGGATAGCGCATCAAAGAGAGCGGCGGATCGACTTTCAGCTTCAACATTAGCGGCGATACGCCGTTCAGCCCTCTCCGTTAGGCTTGCAAGTTCTTGGTCAGTCAGTTCAGAAACCGGCTTTCCCTCGATTGCCGCATCCCCAGAACCGTCAACGCGGTAAGAAGGACTGGTAGGATTCTGGCTTCGTTGCTCAGCCAGATCCAAAACTACCTCGGAACCGTCAGGCATACGGACCAGCACAGAACCCTGATCTGAAACCTCGACGACATCCACTTCCTGAGCGTTGCCGGCAGGGTCAAAGATAGTCATGGGTTCGCCTGCGACTGGCGGGCCTTCGTCTTGACCAATCACCTGCGGATCGCCGCCTTCGCGCAGCACTTGACCTGAGCGCTGAACCTCGCCGGGGGAGTCGAGCTCGCGACGCTGCTCGAACTGCACGCGGTCAAGCAAGTCCGACATAGCCTCTAGGGGATCGCTGCCATCCATCTCCGATATCTGCATCACGATGCGGCCAAGCAATTGAGCGTTCTTTGCGCGCACTGGGGCTGCAACTGCCGGAATCGTTTCGTCGAAGATCGCAGACAGGTTCTGAACAAAGTCTTGTTCCAGAGCAACATCGCGCTCGGGATCTACACCGGCAGATTCACGCAGCAGAGTTAGCTGAGCCTTTATCTTCTCAATGTTCTCAGGCTTCGTCGCTTCAAAAGATTCGCGCAGACTGCCTTGGTCTTCGTTAAACGACAGGTCGTCTGCCAGCTTCTGGAATCGCTCGCTTGGCGCGACATAGGTTGCAAAATCTGCCGGGGACAGTCGGACCTTGCCGCCAGTTTCTTCAGCAATCTCAATGCGCTCTGCTAGCCCTGGCACATTCTCAACGAGTTGCGAGAACTCCACTGCACCTTCGCCTTCGTAAGCTGCGATCAAGGCTTCCGGGTTGATGTAGATGCCTTCGAGTTGACCGTTCTCGTCAATAGCCTCTTCCATCAACTGGTGATAACGCTCGGGCATCTCAGCGATGATCTCACGGTTATCAACTGCAGCGTCTGCAATCTTCTGAAACACTTCGCGGTTGCTTTGGGCTTCCTCAACGCGACGGCGGCTACCAATCGAAGAAACGCCTACTGCCATCGATGCAGGCAAGATTGAGCCTATTGCACCCATCTGAGCGGATTCGCCCATTCGCGTAAAGAGTTCGCTTTCCTCTATGCCTTCAATGATTCCTTCAAATTCAATCTCACCGTTTATGTACTGGCGGACAAGCGGTACTAGCGTTGCCGGAACTTCTTGGAGTGCTTCGACCGGAGCTTCAGACATCGCTTGGGCGGCGATTCGTTTCAGCACATAGCCGGCTCGGTCTCGAAAACGACGATCTGCCAAGAGCCTGACTGCGTCGCGCTTAAACCTTCCTGACGCGGTCTTAGCTAAAGACTCGACCGGCAGCAGCTCAAGTGACCCGTTAAACAAACCGACCATCACCGACATGGCAAGCAAGTCTTCTTTTGGAACGTCTGGCATGGTTTCCAGACCGTCCGCAAAGAAGTTGCCTTCTTCGATGAAAACTGTTGGAAGCGCTCCACCTGCAGCAAGACCCACCCCAGTGCCAACGGGACCAGCCGACGATAGTACGAACCCCGCTGCGGCACGGGAAGCTAAGCCGGTAAACATATGCGGAGCCTGACCAGTTCCAAGCGCGACAATCTGCCCTGCAAGCGAAAGACCTTCCATTGACTGCGAGCGGCGACCCATCTCGCTCCCTATCTCGCGCATTTCTTGCCTGTTCAGTGCTCCTCCAAAATTTGAACCCGTCGCCACATCTGCCATTTCAAAATGAGCTAACCGCGCTCGATTATATTGATATGTAGTAATTGCAATCTGATCAACAGTTGCTCGACCAGTTTGCGCCACTTGCCCAAAGAACCCTGACGAACCAGTCTCTTCTTCTTGCAAAGTGTCGTGTGCTCTGGCGATCTGCTCGACTCGTCTAACGCCGATTCGGGCGACGGTCTCGGGGTCTCGTTCTAGGGATTGCCTTAGTCGCGGTCGTTCCTCAATGAGTCGCGCTTGCTTTTTAAGATCGCGGTCTTCGTACCATTCAGGGTTTTCGGCAGCAAAGCGTGGCGAAGCATTAATAGGTACTTCCTGCACCGCTTGGTTGTATCGCGTCGGATCAGTACCTACGGAGTTTCGCAGCGAGTCAAGCACCGAAGGGCGGGCAGGCGCGGATAGCGGCTCGTCAGAAAGCAGTTCATCCAGAGCTGACCCTTGCGGTTCGATGGGCGCGCTCATGACGACCTTTCCAAAGGACCGACGACAGGTTCGTCTAAATCATTTGGAAGCTGGGTAGGTTCCAACTCTTCATTTGCACCAAGGCTCGGAGCAGATCTAGCAATGTCGCGATATCGTCGACGCGGTGCTGGCTCGTCTTGACGAACAGAGCCGGGAGGCTGTGACAATCGGGTCGGTGGAGGAGCTGTTAGGCTTTCAAGTTCTTCTCGGATCGCCAACATCTTTGCCCTTTGAGCTTCAGGAGTCATGCCGTTTAACCGGCGAAACGCTATATCAAGTTGCGCCGCGAACTGCGTTTCGTTTAGATCTGGGTCTGTCGCTCTCATCAAAGAAACTAGATCGGGGACCTTTTCATTCGTCTCCGCTATGGAGGCTTCGGGAATTTCTTCAAACTCGTTTCCTTTTCCTGTCCAACGACTGGCTCCGAACCCGCCGATCCCCCCTGGGTCAAGGCGTTGCCCCAAGTCGTAGATTTCGTCAAACGCTTTTTGAACGTCATCAGCAGTGGGAATTTTGCCGCGCAACCTTGCAATTACTTGAAGACCAATCGATCCGATCTGCTTGTCATCCTCAATTAAGTACCTGTCAAAATTCTTTGCGAGCACACTGTCCACTAAAGACGCGTTCAAAGTGCCGGCTTCCATAGACGCCTTGCGCTTTTCCAAGCCTTGCCATTCTGATGGCTGAATGCGGTCGGCAACATCTGAATAAGCAAGCCCTGGTGTACCCATTAGCTGGGGGCTCTTCCACAGGCGAGCCCATAGTGCCTGGTCAGTTACAACCTTGCCTTCTGCCATTGCTATGCGGAGAGACGTAGCAACTGCTTCGGGGCTTGCGTCCGTGTTTTTTCTGATCGCTGCGATGTTCGCGGCTTTCTCCGGAGGTGAGTACGAAGACCAGTCTTGCCCATAGGTGTCTTGAACTAGGCTGACGCTAGATTTAGATCGGCTGCGAGCAACTGCTGTCTCTCGGTCGCTGACCATCTGGCGCACTTGCGCTGTCGCGTCTCTACGCTGTTTCGGATTCAAATCAAGCTCGCTAAGCGCCGACCGCAACTGCGGAACCGTGGCATTAGGGTTTTCGGTGAAGACGGTCTCGGCGGCAAGAAGCGAAGCGTTGATGTCCGTAGAATTGGATAGTGAGTTGTCGAAGCTTGCGTACTCAGCGGGCGTTAAAAGACTTGCGTACCGCTCAAGCAACTGAGTAGCCATAGCCGGGTTTTCGTCTTGGATATTCTGAATCGCACCCGCGACAGTGCTCGACTTCAACTGCCTAGCTTGCGCCGCAGTGATGTCGTTGTTGGCGAGCTGCTCGTCGACACGATTTGAAAATTCACCAAACACTTCAGAAGCGTCATCAAATTCCGTTTCGTCTGACATCAAAACCGCGTTAGACGAAGCTTCCTGTTGCAGTTCTGAGTAGCCGCGCTGCAATATCTCTTGTTGCAAATTCTCGCCAAGCGAGTAGCGGTAGTCTCCTTCATAGATACGAGCGTCTTGGTCAAAGACATTCTGAGACGCAAACTTGTATCGCCCGAGCACTCGCTCTCGAACTGCAGGTAGCCGGTTTTCAAACTGCTCGGAGCGCTGGTCAAGGTCGTATTTCTGCTCGACATCTCGTTGCAATGAACGCAACTGCATGCGGTACTCGGTCGCAGCGGATTTAGCAGTCGAAGTCTGATAGGACACCACTGCTCGGCCTATGTATTCCGAGCCTTTGCCTATCTGACCCAGCGCCACTGCTTGGTCAGCGCCTTGGGTTGCCGCCGTTTCTCTCGGCTGAGAAAGCGCTTGAGGGGCATCTATTTCAATCAGTTTAGGCATATAGCGTTAGCTCAACAAAGAAGCGGCGAGCGGGTTGTCTCTAGACAACAAGCTGCGGCCAGTAGTAGATATCAACGAAGATGCGACGCCCATTCCTCCTGCGTAGCGCGCGGCACGCGCTTGATTGCGAAACTGCGTCCGCTCAATTTCTGCTCGACGCTGTATGCGACGTTGCTGTCGCAAAGTCTTCAACTCGTTTGATGCAAGTACCGAGTTGGGTGAACCCTCAGACCGAACGCCACTCTTGGCAATGATCGTGCGGTTCTGCCCTGCGATTGTTTTCATGCGCTCGTGCAGCTCGAGTTGTTGCTCCGCCGACTCTTGGGCGACGCGCTTCGCGTTGATCTTTGCGGCGCGCTCGGCAGCTTCGCTTTGCTGATACGCGGACACAGCCTGCATAGCCCCGCCGGCTAAGATGAAAGAAACTGCTGAGCCCATTAGCGGCTCTCCGTACTTAATTGCGGCATGATTGCCACGAGCGTAAACGGGGTCGGGTCTTCGTGCTGTATTGAAATTCGACCTTCTCTCTCGTACCCACCCGGCATCGTGAAGGAAGGTGAATCGCCCGAGTATGTATCCCCGGTTCCCATGTCCCAGGAGTCCATCTTGTCAAAGTTGGCACCGTATGAAACGCTTTGAGATGAGTTGTCGACTCTCAAAAGGATTTGCTGGACGCGCTTTCGTCGGCCTTGGGCAGTGCCGTCTGCAGCCCCAGATTCAAGTCTCATCGTCTGAACGCGCGCATCGTATCCGAGTCCCACCTGCACTTTAGAGGCGCTTACGATTGAGATCGCACCGCTCGAGACAGTCTTGTCGATTTGCACTACACCATCAGCAAAGACCTTGACCACTTGTCCTTCAAGGTGATCAAGTCCCGTGATGGTGGTGGTCGCTGACCCTGAGTACGTCAGCCCTGAATCGACAAAGAAAGCGTCTGCGTAGGTCGTGCTCGACGCAAAAGGCTTTTCTAAATATTCAATGTATCGCTTAGTAGCGCCGTCGATTGTGCGCTTGACGATCATCCACACTTGGTCTTGGTCGCCATCGGGATGCGGGATCACAGCCAAGGACTCGACCTCAACACCTGTGCCACCAATCTCAAGCTGAGCCCAGCCGAGCACGTCTTGATCGCTGACGTAGGTCAGGGTCGCTAGGTTGCCGTCAGTTAAACGAACCCAAAGTTGCCGGAACGGTGCGGGCTGATAGCTGAGCTCGGCAGCCGATGGTTGTAGGATGTCGTTTGACAGCGCAGTCAGATCCGGGCCAATGTAGCTATCGGACTCGTTGCTGTACGAAAGCTGATGCAGACGTTCCCCAGCGCGCTGTACAAATAGAAGCGACGAGTCCACAAAGCGAGGTTGTATCCCTGGCTTTACTCCGTAGGTGCTCTGCTGTCGTACCGTAATGTTTGACGCTGTGATGGCTTCAGTCCGGCTACCACCTGAAGCGACGAACTCGCCACCGCGAGTACCAATCATCAGTTGCTGGTCGCCTGCCAACCATTCAATCGCATTGATTTCAGCAGCCGCTAAAGTGAACTGCACCGACGAACTTCCGTCGTCGTAAATCTGCTCGAAGTCTTCGTAATCTCCCGTTCTTGAGCCCCAGAATGTTTGCGGGTCTGCTTTCGTCCCACCGAACCAGAGTCGGTCTTCAAATAGCGCGACGGCGCGCGGGTAGCCATTCGCTGTACTCCACGCCCCTTCGCTCCAACGGAAGGTCTCCTGCCCCTGCCACCCCCAAGTATCAGCGTGAACGTGAACGGGATTTTGGTCGGTGGTGGAATACGGAAGCCCCACCTCAATATCGATTGTGCAGGAATAGCCATCTGCAGACACCGCTGTAATTTTTCCGTACCCCGCGCCGCGATTGTAAAACTCTAAACAGCGCACCACGCTGCCGGCTCCACTTGCAACCGCCTTGTCGGCTGCTGAGTCGTGGGTTGGTGGTATGGTGCCGTAAAGGCCCCCGGCAGCGCGAATTGTCCTGTATACGTTCCCAGCGTAAGAAACTACCGCGCCTAGCACGTCGCCAGAATACCGGCTACTCATGCCGGAGATTGTACTATCTGTCTTCCACTCAGGGACGTTCGCCTCAATGACTTCTCTGAACTTGAAATACCCCTCCTCCATCGACGCGGTAAACTGGAACTTTGTCGAGATCTTGTCGACGTTGCCTAGCGCAGTGTTTGTGTGAGAAGTGGAATCCTCGCCGTCTAACGAAAAGCTCGTAGCGTTGATGCGCGTGATTACAAAGTAGCGGTCGTTGAGCTCCACCATGCCCGCGCCATAGATAAATACGGTGTCTCCTGTGACATACCCGTGATCCGACGCAGTCGTCACCTCGCAGGGATTACCCAGAGTCGGGGTGCCGGATATTTCGATGTCCGAAATCTTCTTGTTGTCATTGTCTACCCGGTTGTAGTTACCACCCCGAACGTAAATTTTCTTTCCAGTCCCGACGTTTTCGTCGGCCAGCATAAGCACTTCTT
>ENA-OSJC01001131-OSJC01001131.1-marine-metagenome-genome-assembly--contig:-NODE-1131-length-22751-cov-4.500706_pt1 | contig 22751 bp, 15 predicted proteins | sample MGYA00237885_ERZ534234 | MGnify/ENA primary metagenome ERZ534234 (study PRJEB26413, sample SAMN06343907) | marine metagenome | isolation source: coastal waters | place: Atlantic Ocean: West Antarctic... | reverse complement strand
CTGGTTCTAACAACCGCACAGGCGGTGGTGAATTATCTGCAAGTGCTTCTGGTACTACAGCGGCTACTGGGGGTGGTACTGCCCACAATAACTTACAGCCCTATGTGGTTGTCTATATGTGGAAACGTACAGCATAAGAAACAATGTATAACTTAAGGAACACAATATGGGACAGATACTCCCGGTCAGAGATGTTGGTGGCGTAGGCGTAGTCACAGACATACGTCCTGCGTCCCTCCCTATCAATGCGTTCACTAAAGCTAAGAACGTAAGATTTGATGAGGGTAAAGTAGGGCGGTCACCTGTCTTTAGGAAGATTAAAGATTCTTTAAGTTTTAGCCCAAGGTTTACCTATGGCGTACCTTCTAATTCTAGTGGTAGCTTTGCGTCTATTGTTATTGTGTCTGACACCTACGATATCAAGGCATATTCCAATGGTAGTATAGTCTCCAGGATAGGCACTCTTTCTACTACTAGTACGAAGCAGAACCCTTTCACAGGTACTAATTTGGCTGATATAGCCTACTTGAATCGTGTGGATGCAGTCCCTGTTTATATGGCTAATGGTGGGACATCTTTTGCTACTCTACCTAACTGGGATACTAACTGGCGTACAGTCTCCATTAGAGCCTACGGTGACTTTCTGATAGCCCTCAATACTACTGAGACAGGCACTAGCTACCCCTCCAGAATACGCTACAGTAACTTAGCTTTAGCTAACTCAGTCCCTGACAGTTGGGATGCCTCAGACTTAACCAAGTCAGCAGGATTCAACGACCTGGTACAAATGAAAACAGGCATCGTAGATGGCCTAACTTTGGGTACTAACTTCATTGTGTACTCTAAAGACCAAGTGTGGCTGATGGAGTTTGTAGGTGGTACGTTCATACACAACTTTAGAAAGCTATTTAGTGACTGTGGTGTTATCAGCCAGAACTGTATTGCCGAGGTTGAGGGCGCACACTATGTCTTTGACCACGATGATATCTATATCCACGATACACACACTCGTCAATCTATTGTTGATGAGCGAGTTAAGTCTTACATCTTTGGTGGTTTAAACACAGCCAAAACTAACAGGTGCTTCGTACACCATAACCCTGACTTAGATGAGGTTATGTTCTGCTATATATCTGGTGATGATATGTCTGAATACACCAACGGTGACAGATGTAACAGAGCTGCAGTATTTAACTACAAAAGCCAAACATGGTCATTCATGGATTTACCGAATGTATCAAGTGCTACTGTAGGAACTATTAGTTCTACAGCTACCTACGCAAGCAGCACCTCTAGTTACGACATTGGTGGTAGTTACTACACCCAAGAAGCAGGCTATGACAGCCACAGTCTTTTTGTAGGTGAATCTTCTAGTTCAGATGGTATCACCACAGATAAGCTATATGGCTTAGACTTAAGTGACTCAGGTAAGCTATCTTTCCCTTTGGACGCTCAAGCCAATAAGAATCCTTACCTAGAGCGTACAGGTATAGACCTAGATGATATGTCTCCTCTGAGTGGCTATAAAGTCATCTCTAAGATAGTGCCCCAGGTAGATACACAGAACTCTAACAAAGAATTTAACTTTACGTTTGGATCTTCAGACCTGATAGGTGACCCTCCTGTATACGGCTCTAGCATTACATTTAATGGTGCTACAGATTACAAGATAGACACTAGAACCTCTGGTCGCTACCTGTCTTACAAGATGTCTGTGGCAGATACAAAGGACTTTAGCTTCCTAGGCTTTGACGTAGATGTATTAACAACTGGTAGGAGATAGATAAAATGTCTCAGCTACCCATCCTTGGCTATAAACGGCACGTTAATCCTGTCTTAAAAAGTAACCCTAGAAGAAGCTACTTATCAGAACCCAGTGAAAAATACCTAAGTGACGAATTGCAGCGTATAGAAAATACTTTGGTTACTCAAAAGGAAGCCAGTGATTTTAACAATGCAGCGGTAGAGGCTGCAGGTAATACTGTCAGTGACTCGACAACAGCAGCAATTACTACCAGTTCTGATGCTCTTGCCGCCACGATAATAGCTAACGCGACAGACATAACTTCAGTTACTGATGGTCTAGCAGCCACTATCCTGGCTAATGCTAATTCTATTACTTCTGTGACTGATGGCTTAGCGGCAACTATTACAGCCAATGCGCTATCTATAACCTCTGTGACTGATGGTTTAGCCGTAGATATCCTTGCGGAGGCATCATCTAGGGCTGCTGCCATAGCAAGTATATTGGCAGGCTCATTCACTGGTACTGGTCTAGAGACTTTGTTTACCAATGAATCTTCCCAGAGAATTTCAGGTGATACTGCAATAACCACAACCTTGTCGCTACTTGGGGCAACCAATGGTGCAGGAGATGCGTTTGTACTGGACACCTCTACGGCTAAAGTAAGCGCAACAGAATCTCTTGGTACTCGCTTAACTGCCATACAAACAACTACTGGAGCTAATACTGCGTCTATAGCCACAGAGACTGTAGCTAGAACTTCAGATATTGCAGCTTTGAGTACTCAAGTTACTAACATGATTGCCACAGTCAATAATGCGGCAGGAAACAACGCTACCCAAGTCAATGCGGCAGCTATTGCTACAGAATCTTCAGTCAGAGCTACCCAAGACACGGCTATTGCAGCAACCGTGACATCTTTGGCAACTACAGTTAGTGGAAACACTGCGGCAATTACCTCTGAAACCACGGCTAGGTCTACGGCAGATACCTCTATAGCCTCTGACATTACGGCTTTAACTACTACTGTCGGTACTAACACTGCCGCCATTGTTTCTGAAGCATCTACACGTTCCACTGCCGATACCTCTATAGCTTCTGACGTAACTGCTCTGACAGCAGTAGTCGGGACGAACACAGCGGCTGTGGTTGCGGAGACATCAGCACGATCTACAGCAGACAGTTCACTGGCTTCTGACATTACATCCCTAGCAGCTACTGTAGGCACTAACACTGCTGCCGTACTTTCAGAGACTACTGCACGTTCCACAGCAGATGCATCTTTGGCCTCAGATATCACGGCTTTGACTGCAACGGTAGGGACGAATGCTGCGGCTATCGTTAGCGAAGCTTCAGCTAGAACAACAGCAGATACTTCTATAGCAAATGACGTAACTGCTCTGACTACAACAGTGGGTAATAATGCTGCTGCTGTCATTTCTGAGGCATCGGCAAGAACCAGTGCAGATACTTCTATAGCAAGTGACGTAACTGCTTTGGCTACTACTGTTGGAAACAACACTGCTGCCATCTTAAGCGAGACTACAGCACGTACTACAGCCGACACTAGTATAGCTACGGATTTGACTGCTCTAGTAGCTACCGTAGGAACTAACTCTGCTGCAATAGTTGCTGAGACATCGGCTAGAACAACAGCAGACTCCTCCAATGCGTCTGCCATAGCGGCAATGCTTACAACTGTAAATGAAAATGTTGCTGCCGTAGTAGCTGAAACCACGGCACGTTCTACAGCAGACACAGCGATTGCCTCAGATGTCACATCATTAGCGACTTCAGTTAGTGGAAACACTGCGGCAATACAAGCTGAATCTACAGCTAGGGCTACTTCTGACAGTTCTCTAGCGTCTAGTATTTCTTCACTGGTTACGACCGTAGGAACCAATACTACTGCTATTACTGCTGAGACATCGGCCAGAACAACGGCTGTTGATTCAGTAGCAACCGATATTACAAACCTTACATCTACAGTAAGCGGTGTATCCGCAGCGGTTACAACTGAAGCATCCACAAGAGCCTCTGCCGATACTACTGCGGCTAACGGAATCGCAACTTTAGAAGCCAAGTATGGCGTGAAGCTAAATGTTAATGGCTATGTCACTGGCTTTGAGCAGAACAATGATGGTACTACAGGCTCTTTTAAAATTATGGCTAATGAGTTCAAACTCATAGACCCAACTGGAGGTGCCAATCAGTCTGGACTTGCCGCTTTCACCTACTCTAACAATGTTGTAAGTCTTGGTAGCGGTGTAAAGCTAACTGCTGACTCAATAATCGCAGGGGAACTAAGTGCCGACAGGATTAAACTAGATGGTCAATACCTATCTGTCAATAATGGAGAACTAGTTGTAACTGGCGCTCCTGGAGTTCCCAATTCTGCGGTAGTTAATAACGCTACAGGTAATACGGATGCTACCGTCACTGTAACTAGAGTAAGTAATGGTAATGTACTCATTGGTGTCAACTGGTCTTTAGCTAGAAAGTCTAATGCAGCGTCCTATGAGCCAGGAAATCCATTTCCTGCGACAGTGACGTTAAAAAGAGGCTCTACTACAATAAAAACGTGGACAATTACTGGGACTTTTATCAACGGCAGTTCTCAGCATGGTGAACCCTTTTTAGCATTCGGTCATGTCAGTGCAAATTGGTATGACTCAGATACTGGGTCGGGGTCTACTACTTACACTTTGAGTGCTACTACTTACAATATTTCAAATTTTGAGTTAGAGACTCAGTTAAGCGCACAGGCTTCTAATTAAAAACGAGGCTTGTAATGAAAACACCAGTCATAGAAACCGATGATTTCACAGCGTATTACGACCAACACGGAGACACCACGTTCTTACATTGTGATGTCTACCATTACAACAAGTCAGTAAAAGCAGACCTACAGCAAGGTTTAAAGGTCTTATTAGCAATGCGTCAATCACCCCTGTTTGCTATCCATGAACGCCACGACAGTAAACACCTCAAATTTATAACCATGCTAGGTTTTAAGTACTTAGAGACCAGGCTTTGTCTCGACAATTGTAAAAGAGACATCTACACAACACAGGAAAAATAACATGGGCATCGAAGCAGCAATCATAGGCTCTGCAATAGGCGGTATTTCAGGACGGAAGTCAGCAAAAGAGCGCAGGGCGAGTATTGAACAAGACCGCACAGATAGGATGGAAGGATACAACTTCTCCAAGCCTTACATTGAAAGAAGTTATGACAGAGCTGAAGGTGCCTTAAACGATTCTCTTGAGCAAGGAGCATATGAAGGGCAAACCTACGCAGACCAAAATCCATACTTCCAAGCAGGAAACCACTACATGGGTGGTATGGGAGCGATGGGTGGCCAGGGTGCTTTTGATGTCATGCAGCAAGGCCAAGGCTTTGCTAACAATTATGCTGACCTTTACCAACAAGGTGGAGCAGACCGTATGCAGACGGCACAGGATTACGCTATTGAAAACAGCGGTGGCCTTGTAAATGCTGCCATGCGTGATGATAGGCGTAATCTTGAAGAAAACACTATGCCAGGCATCAACCAGGGTGCAAGTGGCTCTGGGAACATGAACTCTAGCCGCGCAGGGATAGCAGAAGCTGTTGCTAATCGTGGTTATGACGATAGAAAAGCCGATGTCACCGCAGGCATCAACCAGAACTTAATGAGTCAGTCCATAAATCAGCAGAACCAACAGTTCAGTGACCAAATGAGAGCTAACCAAGGCCTACAGCAAGGTTATGGACAAGGCATCAACGCCATGAACTCCTTTGGCAACATGATGACAGGTGCAGGAAACAACTTTATGAATTATGAGCAGGGTTACATGAATGACCAACGTAACCGCTATGAAAACCAGAGAGACTTTGGTCTTGACCAAAACATAAAGTACCAAAGAGGTATGTTAGGTAATGCTGTCTACAACACTACGCCAGGGAATACTCCTGAGAAGCCCAATACCTTAATGTCAACCCTAGGTGGCATGAGTTCTGGTTTCTCTGCCGGTATGAACTTAGGAGGTGGCTAAAATGTATCCAGATTATAACAATCCCCCTTACGGTACTCCTGCCTACTTTGAGAAGATGGACAGACTCAAAAACGCACACAAAAGCCCTGACCCGATACTAGCGCAGCAGCAGATAGCCGCAGCACAGCCCCCGGCACTTTCAGCAGCTAACCCTTTGCCAACCACAGCTATCCCTCCAGGCACCCAGGTAAACCCAAGACAAGGTGGTACGCCTGGTCAACGGTTCATGGACGGAGCTAAGGGTATCTTAGGTCAAATGACCAGTGGTGGAAATGGTCCTAGCCAGTATATTTCTGAGCAGTATGGGCAGCAGCAGTCTCCAGTAGAATCCGCTACCCAACAAGCAGCTCCGACTCACACTATGCCTGATGGCACAGTAATGCCTGGTGCGACTCATGAAGATACTTTTAGTGGTCCCGGTATGTTGGCCCGACCGCAGTCAGAACGCTATGTACCTGCTCCTGTAAGAGAGAGTGTAGGTATGGACCCAATGACTGACCAGGAACGCGCAGTTTTTGCTCAGACTCCTGCAGGTCAAAGATTGGCAGCAGCAAGCCAGGCCGTTACCGGAGACCCGGAAGCTCAGACTGGTGGACGCAGAGACTCAACTGCACTAGCTTCAGCTAAGAAAAATTCAGGTATGTCTTTTGCAGAGAAAATGGGTCGCTACGGTGGTGCCATTATGAACGCAGGTTCCCAAGGTGGTATGGCTCAAGTTGGAGCGATGGGTACTGTTACTGGTGAAATCAAAGATATAGAAAGAGAGCAAGAGAACTTACGCCTCCAGGAACAACAAAAGGTTCAGCAAGCTCAACAGAAACAGTCAGCTGAGTTCGATGAAATCATTGGAACTTACGACTCTTCAATAGCTGAAATGGACAGGTTATATGCGGATGTATTCGCAGCAGGGGACGAGTTAACTGGCCCCTATGATGGTTTCATGGGCAAGTGGGTTGACAACCTAAGAGGTAATCCCGAAGCCTACACCAGATTAGCTATGGACCAATTTAAGGTCGATGAAATTCTCAAGAACGTGGCAAAGACCAAGGGTGCAATCTCTGACAGGGAAATGGCTACCTTTGAACGTCCCATGCCAAGCATGGCTGCTGACGAAAAAGTCTGGTTAGACTGGATTTATGAGAAAAGAGCAGCTGCAATCAGTGTAAGAAATAAATTACGAGCCAAACAAGGTGGCGGTAGTGCATCTAATTATAGTCCTGAAGACCAAGCCGTTTTAGACCAATACTCACAGTAAGTACGTCCCTAGTCCTCTTAATTTTAAGGTAACTCTATGTCTGCACAGCTGCAACAAGCCATTATTAACGCCCATAACGCAGGTGATGTTGCTGCAGCCCAACGCTTAGGTCAGATGCTAAAACGTGAACGACAAAGTTCCCAAGTTGCTCCACAAGCTGCTAGTCCTTCAGGAGTTCCTCCTCATCGACTTAATCAGGCTACTCAGCCTAAAGCTAAAGACGGTGCATTTGAAGGTTACGGTAACGCATTTATGCGTGGTATAGACCAACCTTTAGAAAACATGGGTGTAACTGCGGAGGCTCTAGGTGCTAAAGGTCTTGGTGAGTCTTTAAAAGGTGCTGTTGATGAGCGCCCAGGGCAAAGTGCTTCTGGTCAATTCATGAATGCTGATAAAGACGGTACTTTTGCTTACAGATACTTACCAAAAGCAGCCGTTGAACAAGCAGGTCAGTTTGCAGGTTCACTGTTAGCTAGAGCAGGGGGTGCTGCAGTAGGTGGTGCCGTAGGTAATGTCCCTGGAGCAATTGCAGGAGGACTTGCAGGTCCTATGTTGTTTGAGTTTACTCAGCAGCTTGGTCCTATTGCTCTAGAGAGAGCGAAGAACAATGGCAGAGAGACTCCAAACAAAGAGGACTGGACCTACGCTACAGGTACATCGGCAGGAGTTGGTGCGCTTAACGCTATCGCTCCAGGTGCAACTGGAAAAATCAAGAGAATGCTTATAGAGGGCGTGACTGAAGGCACACAGAGTGTCGGTGAGCAGGTTGGTTCTACGGTTAACACTGACAAAGGACTTGAAGTTGACCCACGCCAGGCAGTAGCAGAAGGACTCATCGGTGGTACCTCAGCAGGTATGGTTGATACTTCTGTCGGTACAGTTAAAGCTGCAGCCAACCTGGTCCGTGGTAACAGTAAGAGCATAAAGAGCGAAGGCGATGTAGAAGCAGCAGCTAGTTTTGCACAGCGTATTACGACTATTGCAAATGCGAATGAATACGACCTCAAAGACATTGACAAGATGTCTACAAAAGGTGCCAGAGAGACAATAGACAAAGCGCACGTTCAGTACACAGAAGAACTCAAGCAAAAGTTTGCAGACTTAAAGTCTCGCGTCAAAGTGACTGACCAGGACAGTCTTACAGAAGTAGCAGACAAAATTATGACTGCAGCGGCTTACAGAGAAGGTCGTAACAAAACAAAGAACACTGTTGGTACCCAAGAGATGGCTGCCCTGGAAAGATTAACCGGGGACACGCGTGAAGGTCAGGAAGCAATGTCTATTCTTAGGCAGCTGAACCAACTGACTGAAGTACACAACAATGGTTACCAGGGTGGTGTATCCCAGGTCACAGACCAGTTCGCTCCGTTTGGTGCTTCTGTTGGTTATGACAAGGGTGCCGTAGCTACAGAGAGGCTCCTAAGACCCTTAGCCTCTGGAAGTGCTGCTATTACCACTGGAGGAAGCTCACTGTTAGCCCAGGCTGCAGCGCAAGGTACTGGCCGTCTTATAGACAAAGTCACAGGCAAGCGTTCTAAAGTTGCCAATTACGTCAAAGAAAACTCAGGTAACCAGGGCATCCCAGGTTCTAATTCGGCAAGTCTCCGTGAGACTAACATTGCAAACATGGCAGCCGAAGAAGCTGCAGTAGAAGAAGCTCGTCTACGCCAGGAACAAATGGCACAGGAAGAGCGAGAAGCCTCTCTTGAATCTGCACAGAATAACGACCCTGCGAACCCAGAGTCTCCTCAAGGAATCTTTGAGTTAGGTACAGCCTTAGACCGTAATGGTATTGCTCAGATTATTAGAATCATGAAGCGCAATCCATCTACACAAGCTGCAACCCTCCGCATGATAGAAGCTTATGAGACAAGTGTAGCTACAGGTGGTCAAGTAGACTTTGCACTTATCCGTAAAATCAATGGGTTCGTAGATAGAAACTCAGTCTACAAGGGGCTCATGGGTAACCGTGTTCGCAACCAAGGCGTAGTACAACAAGCAGCTCAGCAGCAGCTCTCACAAAAAGAACAGAACTATCAGCGCGGCATAGACAACAATCGTGCAGAAGCAGCTCGTATTAGTGAGGCAGTTAGCCAGGACAACACTATAGAAGTGCAACACAAGGCTCACTTACTAGCTACTTTAGAAGAAATGCAGTTAGACCTGGGTCTTAACCCAGTGGGTAGACTAGAAGCAATGCAGAAGCGCCTGGAAGAGAAAGGTGTACCTGGTCCAACCGTAGAGAAATACCTCGGCCAATACTTGCAGAGAGTTGGTCAGCAGCAGGGAGCTAAAGAAGAACGCGATGCAGCCCAGGATGATGCGATGGAAATCGATGAATCTAGGGCACCCTCGTTTACAGACGGCCCTGCTCTAGCTTTTGATACAAGTCCTAATGTAATTGCACTGATGGACGGAAGCGAGACTCCTCCTAAGCTTAAGGGTAAGACTGAAGTAGCTAAGTTTCTACAAGAAAGAGCTTTAGCTAAGCTTGGTGGTAAACCAAGAGACCTGGAAAGTGAAGCAGACCGTGAAGCAATCGCTAATGACATGGTTGCTGAAGCTATACACGAAATGGAATCTACAGATAGTGCAATGGAGTGGTACGACTCAGTGATTGCTAAGATGACTGAAATGATGTCTATAAAGCATCCTGAGTTAAATACTGACCCTAATGCTAAGACAGCACTTCTTGTGTCTATCGCAATCACTTCTCAGAACCTGGCTGTTCCCGATAACTTGAAGTATGGCGAAGAGGTCTACTCGTTTTATAAGAAAAATGGCAAGTTCCTGGAGAAGAAATATGGCAGCAAAGGTCCTGCTATCAAGAAGAATCTTGAAAAAGCAAATCTACTGCTTGAAAAGCTTGGTTCTATGGATGCATTAACTGACTTCTTGCAGACTAAGTTTACTGTAAAAGAGTTGGAGCCCATCTTACAAAACCACTTGGATAAAAAGAGTAAGCAAATTTCAGGCGAAAACATGGAAACTGAAGTTTATGGTTCCCAGGTATTTGGTCCAAAAATTGGCAACGGTTTCTATACTAATTTACGTGGAGACTTTTCCCCGGTAACTATCGACATGTGGTTCATGCGAACTGTGGGTAGACTTCAAGGCCGTGTCTTAGCTTTTGACGAGAAGAAGTTCCAAGGTCAGTTAGAACGCCTAAAAAAAGCTATTGGACGGAAGCGTATCTCTAGAGAGGCCCTAATCAGTGAAGCTACTGAAATAAAAAAGAAACACGAAAAAGACTACAAAGTTAACCGTGCGAAATATGACTCTAAGGAGCGGAAAAAGTCAGAGGCTACTAACGCAGCTGAACAGATCGTAATATCCTTAAAAGGAACTCGCGATGTTCCTAGCAGTGGAGGAGAAAGAAAGAATCTTAGGGATATTGTAAACAGAGCCGTAGAAAAATTTAAAGTTCAGACTGGGATAGACATTCCCCCGGCATCATTCCAGGCTCTAATATGGTATCCTGAACAGGATTTATACAAGAAATTAGGCGTTACTTTAAAGTCTACTAGGCAAGATTACGCTAGTAGTACAAAACGCCTTTTATTAGAGGAAGGATACAATGAGCAAGACATCGACAACGCAGCAGCCAGGATTCGGAGCAGCGGAGAACCAGGACCAGGACAAGTTCGACAAGGCCCAGGAATCTCTGACCAAAGCCCAAATGGAAACCCAGACGGACGCTCTGGTAGCCCTCTACAACGAGAAGAAAGTGCAGCAGAAGTAAACCTATCTGCAGCACCAGGTTCAGGAGCATTAACGCAGCCTGAGTCTCCACAAATACCATTCGACTTCACTTCACCTACCGTTGGTCAAATCAAGGATAAACTTGAGGATGCCAAGGGTGCAGTGCAGATGGTCATTGGTAAGCCTGGCACTCAGTTTGAAAACGGTCTGTCCAGTATGGAAGACTTCAAGCAGCTTGCAGACATGTTAAATGTCTCTGTGGGTATCTTTGATTCTCAAAAAGAGTTCATGGAAAAATACAAAGTAGGTAGTGGCACTCGCGGTTTATATGGTTCTAACAAAGGCGGTGTCAGTGGACAGATTGCGATACTTGCGAATGGTATAGAGTCAGACTTACTTTACACAACAGCCCACGAAAGTGCCCACCCTTTAGAGTCTCGACCTGCGAGTAATGAAGAAGCTGAGCTACTGTTCGGTAGAAAAGTATCAGGAAGGCACCCAAAATCAGAGAATGTCAAAAGGAATGTTTATACAAACAGTCTAAGGGCAAAACTACGTGGTAAATATGGTAGCGACCCTGTAATACAAGCTGAGATAGACAAGCTTCAGGATGGTACTGTTATTTCTATCGCAAATCGCCCTGACTTACCGGGAACACCTATTCGCCTTAATATTGGCCAAGTCTACGATAAGTTTCGGGAAGAAAATCCCCAAGGCTCGAAAGGTCAGGCGTTCTTAGATGTCCAGAATCAATTCCCTGCTTACCAAGGTTACATAAAAGGTGACGGTGAGTTTGCCGTTGACCCTGTTATGTTTTACCTAATAAATCCTAAAGCTATGAAAAAGGATATGCCTAATACCTTCAAGTTTATGCAGAAGCATTTTAACGAAAGTAACATTCCAATAAAAATATACGCTAGTCCACTAGCGACCATCATGGCTATCTTGATGGCAGGAATGATAGGCGGTGAAGAAGAAGAAGAAAACCCAGGAGTCCTGACACCAGGGCCTGGGATGTTAACAGCCTAAAGGAAAACCCCCATGAAAGTGAGAGCATATGACCTGGTCAACATTTTGAGCCAGGTAGACCTAGTTAAATCGTCAAAACTATTGTCCCAGGAACAAAAACAGGATGTCTTTAAAGAGATGCTGACTGACCTTCCGATGGACATGTTCTGCAGCGGTCAAAAGAATACACGCGCTGCATTGGTTGATGTATTAAGCAAGGAGATTACAAAGGATGAGCCCAAGAAAAAAGTCGCCCCCAAAAGTAAAAAACCCAAACATGGCGAGAAAAAATAATTACTTCAAGACACTGATGTCCACGCCAGAAGGCCGGGCACTCAGAAAAGAATGGTCTACTAAACCTCGTAAGAATCCTGGTAGACCTTTTGGGGTCCCCGATGGTCATACAGCAAAAACCATTGTCCCAGTTCGAGAGCAAGCTAAACAAGACGCTAAAAAGGTAGTAAAAATTATGTCAGAGAAATTTAATATTGAAGACGAATATCAGAAAGAAGCCCTTACCACTGCAGTTGAAGTCATGCGTCTGGATGGTCAGTCGCGAGAACGCCTCGCAGCTGCCAGGTTAGTCCTGGATTTTACTAAAAGTAAGCCTGCTTCTAAATCTGATGTATCTATCTCTAGAGCAGAAGATTTTCTTGCATCATTGTTAACTGAAGAAGAGCAGCCGCATGAACAAGCAGATGAAGGAAGTTCGGAAGAGACTACTGACTGATTTTGATTTCTACTCTAAGTCTGCCCTTAAAATAAGAACAAAAGAGGGCAAGATACATCCTCTCAAACTTAACGCTGCACAGACAATACTTAACGAAGCCGTAGAAGGTCAACTGGCTACAGAAGGTAAGATTCGTATTATCATTTTGAAAGCCAGGCAGCAGGGTCTTAGTACCTACACTGGTGGATACCTTTACTACTCAGTCAGTCAGAAAGCAGCTCGTAAGGCAATGGTTATTACACACCACGCTGATTCGACCAGGGCTCTCTTTGATATGACCAAGAGATTCCACGAACATTGCCCAGAGATACTTAAGCCTCACACCGAATACAGCTCACGAAGGGAGATTAGTTTCGATGTTCTTGATAGCTCTTTTGTTGTTGCTACAGCAGGGGGAACATCGATAGGGCGTGGAGAAACTTTAAGCCATGTCCATGCTTCCGAATTGGCGTTCTGGCAAAAGTCTACAGCCCTGGACAACTGGAACGGCCTGGTACAAGCAGTGCCTAACACCCCCGGTACTGCGATTTTTGTAGAGTCTACTGCCAATGGTGTCAATGGTATTTTCTATGACCTCTGGCGTGGTGCTGTTGATGGTTCAAATGGTTACATCCCAGTCTTTATTCCGTGGTTCACGGACTCAAGCTACCGCGAAAAGGTCAAAGAAGACTTTGAGAGAACTCCAGAAGAAGATGACCTGGTAGAAAAGTTTGACCTGGACAATGAGCAGCTTATGTTCAGAAGACGCAAGGTTGCTCAGAATGGTTTGGATTTATGGAACCAGGAGTATCCAGGTGTCCCTGAAGATGCCTGGTTGACTACTGGTCGGCCTGTGTTTAATCCGCAGCAGTTAGTTAAGCAGCTTGATGAAACCAGGGACCTGGAATCTCGTCTTGCCCTGGAGGGAGATGACTGGGAGAACAACCATCGTGGCGAACTGTTTACCTTTAGGCCACATGTTCCTGGTGAGAACTTTGTTATCGGGGCCGATGTTGCTATGGGCGTTAGGAACGGTGACTACTCAGTTGCCCAGGTCCTGGACTCAAAGAAACGCCAAGTAGCTGTCTGGAGAGGCCACGTTCACCCTGATTACTTTGCCCAGGTACTTTATAAACTGGGGGAGTATTACAACTTTGCACATATCTGTGTTGAGAACAACAGTCATGGGATTTTGACTTGTACTCGCCTAGGTAAAGACATGGCGTACCCGAACTTTTACACGACTGTACAGCACGATTCTGTGACTGACAGAGAGACCGTAAAACTAGGTTTCACTACAACCTCAAAAACTAAACCTCTAATAATCGATCAACTAAGAGCAGCAATGCGTGAAGAAGAAATTGAGCTTAACGACAAGGTCACTTTAAGAGAAATGCTCTCTTACATAGTTACTGAATCTGGAGCCATGCAAGCTGAATCTGGTTGTTTTGATGACTGCGTGATGTCTCTGGCCCTGGCTAACTATGTACATGAGGGTGCCTGGGACCCAATTGAATCTTCAGACTCTTACTATATTGAAATGGTATAAAACAAATGGCAAAAAAGCTTAAAGAAAAAAAACTATCGGATGACAACATCGTTGCACTGGTAGACGAGCAGGTAGGCTTATCTGTTGGATACGCAGACTCAGAGTTAGCGACTGAGAGAGCTAAGATAATTGACTACTACAACGGAACGCTGCCCAAGCCCCTACATGACGGTAACAGTAAGTATGTTTCTCTTGATTGCTACGATGCAGTAGAAAGCCTTAAAGCTGCTTTGCTAGAGACCTTTAGTGCAGGTAACAAGACAGTACGTTTTGCTGCACAGAATGAAGATGATGTTCCCAAAGCAAAGGTCTGCACTGAATACACTGATTACGTGGTTCATCGTCAGAACGACATCTACTCAGTCATGTCTACAGTTATTCATGACGGACTTATCGCCAGGGCAGGAGTTGTCAAAGTATTTTGGGAAGAGTCTGTCGAGTATGACTACGAAGAGTTTACTGACATCACCGATGGTGAGCTTAATATGCTGCTTGCCCAGGATAACGTAGAGTTAACTGAAAGCTCTACTGATGAGCTAGGTCTTATCTCAGGAACTATAAGTATTGAGCAGGACACTAGCCAGGTTGTAATTGAAAACGTAGCACCCGAAGAGTTCCTCATTGAGACCCAAGCCAAGAGTCTTAAAGACGTAAACTTCTGTGCCCATCGAACAAAGAAGACTTTGTCTGAGCTGCGCCTGGAAGGTTACAGTGAAAAGCTTATAGCAAAGATAGGTGAACACAGTGATGTTGACCTAGATACCTCGCCAGAGGTCCTTGCAAGGTTCGACAGCGTGGGTAACTTCCGTGGAACTAAGAGCGGTGATTACCAGGAACAAGTACGTAGTGTGATGGTCCATGAAGCATACATCATGCTAGACGTTGATGGTTCAGGTGTCGCTGAGTTACACCGGGTTATCAAAGCAGGTAATGTCCTACTGCTCAAAGAGAAAACCAATCGCAAACCCTTTGTGACATTCGTTCCTCTCCCGGTCCCTCACAGTTTCTATGGTAACAACTACGCTGACAAGGTGGTTGCTACTCAGAACGCCAGGACCATCTTGACCAGGTCTATCCTAGACCACGCCATGATTACTAATAACCCACGGTATACGGTAGTTAAAGGCGGTCTAACGAACCCCAGGGAGCTGATTGATAATAGAGTCGGTGGCCTGGTGAATGTGTCCAGACCCGATGCCATTGCACCGCTCCTACAGGCTCCTTTGAACCCTTATGTCTATCAGACTATTCAAATGTTGGACGAAGACAAAGAAGACACTACTGGTGTCTCTAAGATGTCTCAGGGCCTAAATAAAGACGCTATATCAAAGCAAAACTCAGCTGCTCTGGTTGAGCAGCTTGCAACTATGTCTCAGCAGCGTCAGAAGATAATCGCCAGGAACTTTGCTACACAATTCGTTAAGCCTCTATTCCAAGAGGTCTATCAGCTTGTATGTGAAAACGAGTCTCAGGAACGCATTGTTGAGCTGTCGGGTAACTATGTTCCTTGTAACCCACGCGACTGGAAAGAAAAGCGCGATGTTGTTATTGAGCTGAACCTAGGTTACGGAGAGCAAGAAAAAGAGTCTCAAAAGTACCTGGCACTCCACACCATGATGACTTCTGACCCGAACCTATCAAAGATGTACCAGGCACCCAATCAGTATGCCCTGGCATCTAAGATTATGGAGCTGACAGGCATCAAAGAAGTCAGTGCTTATCTCACGAATCCCGAAAGCCTACCACCAGAGCAACCAGATCCGGCTCAAGAACTGCAGCTTGAACTTATGAAGAAGCAGATTGAAGTCCAAGAGCGTCAGACTGCCCTGGGTGAAATGAAGGCCAAGATGGATATACAGATTTCTCAGATGAAACTTGAGCTAGAGAAAGCCAAAGCAGAAAACCAACATGCTATTCAGTCAGATAATCTTGACCTGAAAGAAGAGCAATTGAAGCATAAGAAGATAATCGATGCAGCTGAGCTAGTACTAGCACAACAAGCTGACGAGATTACTGCTATTGCATCCCCGAACGGATAAACCGTTTAAAACAACCCCACTCTTAAAGGAGAGTAAAGCATGAACGAAGAGCAACTAACATTACTTGGTAATGACGCGGAAGCACTGTTAAAAACAGAAGCTTTTACTAAAACAATGAACACGATGGTCGATGCTACTATCCAGGCATTCTTAGGTTCTGCCCCCGATGAGGCAGACAAAAGAACTGAAGCTTATGGACACTATCGAGCCCTGGTGGACATTATTAACACACTGCGTCAGCAGGTTGAAGTACGTGACCAAATCGATGCCAAGTTAAACGAAGAAGAAACTACTGAAGAGGAATAAGACCATGTCAGTTATTGATAACGTCGAAAACGATTCCAACTCGCAAGCAGCACTCACGTTAGACGATGCTGCAGAAGCCATACTAGGAAATTGGGTGGACCCGGAAACGGTATCCGAAGATGACGAGGAGGCAACAGAAGAATCTACTGAAGAGACAGATGTAGATGACGCTGAAGAAACTGAAGATACGGAAGACTTAGAATCCGATGAGGACGATGAGGACCCTGAAGAAGACGATTCCCAGGAAGACACAGAAGAAGACCAGGAAGATACAGAAGTTGAGCTAGTTGAGTTTGACGATGACACCCTGGTAGAAATCAGTGTCGATGGTGAATCTAAACAGGCATCCATCAAAGACCTTAAACGATTGTATGGTCAAGAAGCATCTTTAACTCGTAAGTCTCAAGAAACAGCATCACAGCGCAAGATGGCTGATGAGCAGCTGCAAAAAGCTGATGCGTCATTACAGGCTATGATTAGTCGAGCCCAGGAACGGTACAAACCTTACTCTGAAGTAGACATGCTAGTCGCGTCTAAAAACATGAGTTCAGAGGATTTTACTCAGCTCCGGGTAGAAGCTAAGCAAGCCGAAGATGACCTGAAGTTCCTCACTGAAGAGGCTGATGGCTTCTACGGATACGTTAAAACTCAACAGTCCCAGGCTCAGCAAGAACAAGCCAAGGAATGTGTCAAAGTTCTGCAGAGAGAAATCCCTGATTGGAACAATAGTATGTATAACGATATTCGCCAGTACGCCATCTCCAACGGTTTACCAGAAGAAGCCGTCAATCAATACGTTGACCCAAATGTCCTTATGTTATTAAACAAGGCGCGTATGTTTGACCAAACTACCAAGGTAGCTACCGTTAAAAAAGCCAAAGCAGCGAAAAAGGTCCTACGTACGAAGAAGGCACCACAGTCTAAAACTGACATTAAACGTGACCGTCAGCAGCAGAGTGTGGACCGCCTAAGAAGTAGTGGTGGTGACCTGGATAATATTGCAGAAACCATTATGTCAAATTGGGAATGATGCTTCCTAAATCTCAATTTTTTAAAAGGTAATTAACAATGAGTTTATTACAATCGTATCAAGTTATTGGTCTCGCGGAGGACGTTAGTCAGACAATTGCTAATATTTCACCTACAGCCACACCATTCCAGTCAATGATTAAGACTGAAAAAGTATCTGCACGTACATTCGAATTTTTACAAGATGAAATTCGTGCAGCAGGAGTCAATGCGCTTGTAGAAGGAGCTGATGCTGCAACTACTGCTATTGGTCAGCCTACGGTCCGTTCTAACACGACCCAAATCATCGGTGAAGCATTTAAAGTTGCCGGGACTGTTGACGCGGTTAAGACTCACGGCCGCGCTAAGGAGACAGCCTACGCTCTCGCCAAGACACTGAAGGCCCTCAAGCTCGATGTAGAAAAGGCGCTAATCGGTGTTGACCAGGCTGCTGTTGCAGGTAGTGCAAGTGCTGCTCGTAAGATGGCTTCTGTCTCTCAGCAAATCTCAACAACTTTAGATGCCGGAAGCGATGCAACTAATCCGCTTACAGAAGCAAAATTGGTAGCTCTACATCAGACCTGTTATACCAATGGTTCGGAACCTACAGTGCTCATGATTAAACCTGCAGATGCCACTATTGTCGCCGGGTTTGCTACAGCCACTGGTCGTAACCGTGAAGTTGATGCTAAAACATTGATTAATGTTATCGACGTAATTCTTACGCCATTTGGTGAATTACGAACTGTAATTAACAGAAGTCAATTGTCAACTCACGCATTCTTGGTTGACCCATCCATGTTTAAGCAGTGTGTACTGCGTCCGTTTACTCGCACTTTACTTGCGAAAAATGGCGATGCAGATACTCATTTTGTAGTGGGTGAAGTTAGTAACAAGCATGTGAACTATTCCGATTCTGGAATGATTACTGGCCTGTCTTGAGTTTCATAGATAGCTAGTAACTTGTAGTACTTGCGGTGGGACCTGGGTAACCAGGTTCTGCTCTCCTTACTGTGACCCTGGGTCCCACTGCATTTTATTTATTTAAAAGGAGAAGCCATGTCTCTCATAGACACAACAACACCATTTCACGACCTACAGACAAATGTTCTGCGTGACAATGATGACAATAATTTCACTATTAAACATAGTCAACACATTCCCCAGGAGTTTCTCGACAGAGTGCGAAAGCAGCGAGAAAGTTCATTAGACCACAAAGAGAAAGACTACATGACTGTCGCTTCAGTCCCTGTGTCTGTCCACGAAAAGTGGCTCCGCGAAGGTTTCGACATGCTCAAAGAACCTGCGTTTAAGATACTTGCCCGGTTGCGCCAAGAGGACCTCGACGCATTCATCACCACGAAAAAGAAGGTATAACCAATGAACAAGGGTAACTTAAGAACCCATTTCAAAGCTGTCTTGAATCGCAGCGATATCACTGATGCCCTTGCAGACACCTTCATAGACCAAGGCATTGCCAGGATACAAAGGTCATTGAGAATCCCTTCTATGGAGACTCAGAACACTTATAACTTTTCAGCACAAACCACCAAAGTGACTCTACCCAGTGATTTCCTTGAAGCCATTGATGTGTACTACGCTAACAGGGCGTTAACCAGGCTCCCAATGAGGGATATCCAGGAACACTTGAAAGGTGCGGAAAGTGGTGCCCCTTATTATTTCACGAGAGAGGGCAGTAGTCTTCTACTGTACCCACAGCCCTCTAGTGGCAAGTTAGTTATTAACTACTATGCATCTTTTGAAGATATGGCCACAGACTCGTCAGAGAATATCCTTAGTCAGATAGCTCCTGACCTAATTATCTATGCTGCACTTACGTATGCGTCTGATTATTACTTAGATGAGCGTTCGGCTGTGTTTGACACTAAGTACATGACTTTCATGTCAGAAATTCAAGAGCAAGCCAATGAGCAAGAAATGACTGGCTCTATCCAAAGCATACGCCCTTCATACAGACTCTAAGGAGCTACTTTACAAATGCCAAAATCATCCTTCTTTAGTGACAACGGTGTCTCTACTACAAATACTAATGCGATAGAAAACTCAGTTGCTTCCGCAGCCAGTTCAGCGACCGCAGCGTCCACATCGGCCACTTCAGCAGCAACAAGTGCTACGTCAGCGAGTGCCAATATTGTGGCTAACCAAGCGTCTGCCGCAGCCTCTGAAGCAGCCAAAGTCACAGCGGTTGCAGCCAAAGTCACAGCGGTTGCTTCCCAAGCTGCCGCACTAACAAGTGCTAATAATGCCTCTACTTCAGCTGCGGCAAGTGAAGCATCCAAAGTCACTTCGGTTGCAGCACAGACTTCAGCGACAGCCTCGTCTGCAAGTGCAGCCACTAGTGCTACAACTGCTACAACCAAAGCTGCTTCTGCCAGTATCTCCCAAGCAGCGGCTGCAACTTCTGCTGCGAATGCCCAAAGTGTTGCGTCTTCATCACTGCCTCTGAGCGGTGGAAATTTGACAGGGAATCTTGGGCTACCAGTGAATGGCAAACTCATTCTAGGAAGTAGTACCAGTAACTCTCTACAGATTTTTAACGATGGTTCTAACTCTATTATTACTGAGAGTTCCGCAGGCAGTCTATTGCTTAGAGGTACTAATTTAGCACTACAAGATGCCTCTAATAATAACTATGTCCAAGCACTCTCAGGTGGTGCAGTCACTCTATATGACAACAGTGCAGGCTCACCTAGCCCCAAGATTGCAACTACAAGTTCTGGCGCAAGCATATCAGGTAATATCGCTGTCACAGGCACAGTCGATGGACGCGATGTCGCTACCGATGGTACGAAGCTAGATGGTATAGAAGCTAGTGCTACAGCAGACCAAACAAACGCAGAGATTCGCACAGCCTTAGAAGCTGCCAGTGACTCCAATGTCTTTACAGATGCTGACCACACTAAACTAAACGGTATAGCGGCTAGTGCTAACAACTATGTACTACCCAGTGGTTACGCGACAGAGACTTACGTGGGTACACAGATAACTGCCCTCGTTGATTCATCTCCTGCAACCCTAAACACGCTAAATGAACTAGCGGCTGCTTTGGGCGATGACCCCAACTTTGCCACAACCACAGCTAACTCGATTGGTACTAAATTACCTCTGGCCGGAGGTAGCTTATCAGGGAATTTGGATTTACCAGACAACATTAAAATTAGGCTAGGAGCTTCTCAAGACTTAGAAATCAGCCATGAAAGTGCCGGAGGCGGTGCTTCTATTATTAAAGAGAGTGGCAGCGGTAACTTAAAAATATACGGTAGTAATTTAGAACTTTTAAGCTCTACAGGTGAGCAATATTTCAATGCCACCCAAGACGGCATAGTACAGATTTATTGTAACAATGTGGCTCGTATAAAAACGAGTGGCACTGGTGCTAGTATTGTGGGTAATTTACTAGTTTCAGGCACTGTGGATGGGCGAGATGTAGCTACAGACGGCACAAAGCTAGACGGTATAGAAGCCAGTGCAACCGCAGATCAAACTGGCGCTCAGATTAAGACTGCTTATCAAGCAGAGACTAATGCTTTCACAGATGCTCAGTTTACTAAGCTAGGTGGCATAGAGGCACTGGCTACCGTAACAAATACGGCATCTGTCACAGCGGCAGGGGCATTGATGGATAGCGAGTTGACATCCATAGCTTCAGTCAAGGCTTTGAATCAGGGTGTTGCTACTGGTAACAGCCCTACGTTTGCGGCACTTACAAGCACAGGTGAGATAGTAGCCAATGGTGGAATAGCACTAGGCGACAACGACAAGGCTACGTTCGGTGCAGGTGATGACCTACAGATTTATCACGATGGGTCTAATAGCCGAATTGTAGATGCAGGGACAGGCATAATGACAATTCAGGCATCGTCTCAGTTGGGAATTTACAACGCAGACGGTACACAAGTATCTGCTGAGTTTGTTAATGACGGCAAAGTTGGACTTAGATTTAGTGGCTCTGAAAAACTAGCCACCACCTCCACAGGCATAGACGTTACTGGCACAGCCACGATGGATGGGCTTACTGTTAGTTCAACTACTCCTGTTATTGATGTTTTAGCTAGTGTAAATGAAGACGCTAGTTTGCGTTTACGAGAAAACGGAACGGGCATTGTTGGTGCAGAGTTTACTTATGATGGTGGAGACAATTACCTATATTTAAAAGTAGGAAACAACACAAACACCAAACGCCTTTCTGTTTCTAGAGATACAGGAGACATCAGCTTCTACGAGGACACAGGCTCAACGCCTAAGTTCTTCTGGGATGCGTCTGCGGAGTCTTTGGGTATTGGTACTAGTTCGCTTAGTGCTGCTTTAGATGTACATAAAATAGGCGCTAAAATTAATATTAGAGACCTTACATCAGCCGCCACAGGTGTTGGTGGAGCAATTAGTTTTCAAGGGTTTACTTCAGGAACAGGCAGTCCAAATAATTTTGGTAAAATTAGGGGTACTAAAGCATCAGGAAATGTTGGAGGTGTATTAACACTATCCACTTCAGCTACGAATGGCACAATGGTAGACCGAATGACTATTTCGGAATCAGGCAACGTGGGAATGGTTGAACGCTTGCATACAGGGACAGCATTAGCGGACGCCCGTATTACTATAAGCAACGCAGGCACAGAAAACTCGAACAGTAGTAGTTACATTCGGGCAGTGTCTAACGTGCTTATTTATAACTCAGCTAGTGCCGGACACCGTTTTGAGCAGGGCGGCAGTGAAAAGATGCGCATAAACGCCTCAGGCTCAATCTTGTTTGGGTCGACGGGTCAGGGGTACATAAGCGGCACTGTCGCAAACACTTATAACAGTGGTTACAACCAAGACGATGATTCTTGGGCAACTTGGATGAACTACTATGGTTATCAAAACGGTGCGACACGCTACAGGGATTTCATAGTAGGTAACGGAAAAACAGGACGTATTGCAACTTTTGACGGCTCATCAGGCAACGTGTTGGTGGGTAAAAGTACGCCAAACATAGGAGTAGTGGGTCAAGAACTTAGAGCCGATGGGTCAAACTATTTTACTTCTACTAACGATACAGCGTTAGGTCTCAATAGACTTGCTAGTGATGGAACGGTTTTAGAAATACGTCGTCAAAGTGCGATTGTAGGTGCTATTGGTGCTATTGGTGGAGACCTTGCTATTTTTAGCACCGCTAGTGGGCATGAAGGTTTGCGTTTTGGTAATGGCGCAATCGTGCCAACGAACAACTCTGGAGGAGCAACTAACAATGCCTGCAATTTAGGGGGAGCTACAGGAAGATTTTCTGATTTGTATTTAGCAGGCGGTGTCTTCTTAGGCGGCACAGGTGCGGCTAACAAGTTGGATGACTATGAGGAGGGTAATTTCTCTTTAACTGTTACCACATCTGGA
>ENA-OSJC01001129-OSJC01001129.1-marine-metagenome-genome-assembly--contig:-NODE-1129-length-22762-cov-11.158783_pt1 | contig 22762 bp, 16 predicted proteins | sample MGYA00237885_ERZ534234 | MGnify/ENA primary metagenome ERZ534234 (study PRJEB26413, sample SAMN06343907) | marine metagenome | isolation source: coastal waters | place: Atlantic Ocean: West Antarctic... | reverse complement strand
TTGGTTCAGAGCACCTGCCTTACAAGCAGGGGGTCGGGGGTTCGAATCCCTCATTGCCCACCACAGAAAAACCTAGTTTCTATAAGGCTTCCAAGAGATTGGAAGCCTTTTTTTATGCGTTTTGGTTTTGATAGCTTACATCTAAAAGGCCAAGTAATAGTGGTTAATTCCAACAGGTGAACTAAAAAAAGTCATTCTTGGAGTAAGCTCTGGAGTTAGAGGTGCTAGAAGACCCCTCAAAAGTTTGATAATCCAAATCACAACTCCTCGACTAAGAGAGATAGGCAGACCTCAATTGTTAAGACGACAACAGAATTATTTTCGAGTGAAATCTCAAAACTATTATCAAATTTTTCTATGTGAATGACCGATATAACTGAGCCTAGTTGAATATTTTTCTTATTTAAGTAGAGCAGTAAATCTTTCGAGCTATTTTCTAATCCACACAATTTTACTTTCTGGCCTACTTTAATTTCTGCCAATCTCAAAAAACTCACTTCTAAAATTTTTCCATTTTTATCTGGAATCGGTGAGCCGTGTGGATCTAAAATAGGAAATCCTAAAATTTCATCCATCCTATCAAAAAACAGATCTGAACTTATATGCTCTATTTCTTCAGCCACATCATGAACCTCTTCCCAACCGAAGTTCATTACTTGTGATAAAAACATTTCTGTTAATCTATGCTTCCTAACTATTAGTGCTCCTAATCTCGAGCCCTTAACTGTCAGTTTCAGTGGTCTATACTTTTGATAAGACAGCCAACCGAGTTCTTGCATTTTCTTTACCATATTATTGACGGTTGGCTTGCTTACATCCATCTTATGAGATAATGCAGTTACAGAAACATCAACGTTCTCTTGACTAATTAAATAAATCGCCTTGAGATAATTTTCTTTTGTCTGTGTTGACATATCAATAATTAAAGTGAGTCCTATAATTCATTCAAATTCCGAGATTTTTAAATTGTATTACAACCAACATGGAGGGAATTATTTTTGAATTCAAGTAAAAGTACTAAAATCAACACTGGAGCAAATCTGCTAACTCCAATTAAATCATGAGAAAGAAAGTTCTTCTTTAAGCAAATGCAGCGATCAATGATTTGAATGATCAATTTTTAGATAAAAAATACTCATTTTCAATTGTTAGTCTAATCTAACTTTATATATTAGCACTTCAAAACAAAATAACAAAACAATGAGTTTAAAATCGCAATTATCTCTCCTACTGATAACTAGTCTGTTTAAGGTTTCTTATGGACAAGAAGGAAATATTCATGGAACGGCGAGTGTGGACAATAATAGACAAGAATTTATAGGGATCTCAATAAACACTGATCCTATTAAAGCTTCCATAACGGATTCTAAAGGATATTTTCATATTGAAAATGTTCAGTTTGGTACTTATACCGTAACAGCGTCATTTGTGGGATATGCGAAAGTGACGAGGACGGTTGAATTAAACGAAAACAACCCAAAATTAGATTTGAATTTTAACCTAGATGATAATTCAAATTCACTAGACGAAATTGTAGTAACTGCGACTAAGACATACAAACGACAAACAAATTCGGCAGTAATTGTTGGTATCATCGATGACGTTACCTTAGATAATGTACAGGCCTGTAACCTGTCTGAAGGGTTGAAGTTTCAACCGGGAATAAGAGTCGAAACTAACTGCCAAACTTGTAACTATACTCAATTGCGCATGAATGGACTAGCAGGTGGATATTCGCAAATTCTCATTAACGGGCGTCCAATTTTTAGCCCTTTAACAGGGTTATATGGATTAGAGCAATTGCCAACAAATATGATTGAAAGAATAGAAGTAGTAAGAGGTGGAGGTTCTTCACTTTACGGTTCGAGTGCAATTGGTGGAACTGTAAATGTTATTACGAAAGTTCCGAAAAAAAATTCCTATCAATTTAATTCGTTTTCTCAAAAAATAAATGGCCAGGCAGACGATATTGTGGTTAGTGGGAATACTTCTATCGTTTCAGAAAACAAAAATTCAGGAGTTGCTTTCTTTTTCAATAATAGAAAAAGAGATTGGTACGATCAGAATGATGATAATTATTCCGAATTACCTAAACTTGAAAACACGTCTTTTGGTACGAATTTTTTCTTTTTACCTAATGAAGATCAGAAGTTAGAAATAAGCTTAAGTAGTCTAAATGAATATAGATATGGTGGAGAAATGGTTGAAAAACCAGCGTACTTAACACAACAATCAGAAGAAAGAAAAACGAATGTTTGGATGGGAAGTGCAGATTATCAAATCAACTTTAATGATGATAACTCCTCTTTTATAGCTTACCTAGCTTCCCAAAACACAAAGCGTAAACATTACACAGGAATATTTCCTGATCAGGAACCTCAAGTGCAGGAGCATCTAGAAACTCCCCCCTACGGTAGTTCGGATGTTACAACTTTACAAGGAGGGTTTCAGCTTAATCATAAAATCTATGACTTTATAGGAGGAACTAATGCACTTACTTTAGGAGCTGAATATATTTTTGATGATGTTTTTGATATTATTTCCTCTTACAACTATTTAATAGACCAAACTACTAGGAATATTGGCGCTTTTTTACAAAGCGATTGGGAATTATCCCCTTCATTGACTTTACTTTCGGGAGTAAGAATGGATAAGCATAACCTGATTGACAATCTAGTCTTTAACCCACGGTTATCTATACTTTATAAGATTAGAGAGAATACTCAATTTAGATTGAATTACGGAACAGGCTTTAGAGCACCCCAAGCATTCGATACGGATTTACATATCGCTTTTTCCGGAGGTGGCATATCGAGGGTTTCATTATCACCAGAGTTGATTCCTGAACAATCACAAAGTTTTAGTACTTCTATCAATTACGATCAACCAACGGAAAATTATATTCTCGGGTTTACACTAGAGGGATTTCATACCAGATTGAATAATGCGTTTTTTCTTCAACCAATGGGACAAGATACTTTCGGTGAGTTATTTGAAAAGCAAAACGGACAAGGTGCAACTGTCCAGGGAGCTACATTGGAAGCACGTGGCAATTTTGACAAAAAAATACAACTAGAAACGGGTTTCACGATACAGACAAGTCAATTCGATGAAGCCGTTCAATATATCGATGGAATTGAGGGCATAACAGAATTTACACGAACGCCAAATAACTATGGCTATGCTACTTTATCGTTTACTCCAAATAATAAATTTAATGCTAATATAAATTACGTGTATACAGGCAAAATGATTTTGCCTCATTTTGCAGGTGCACCAAATCAATTGTTGAATGAACTATATACATCTAATGCCTTTTCCGAATTAAGTACGCGAATTGGCTACGCTATACCTTTAGTACGTGCACAGGCCACAATAGAGTTATACGGTGGTGTGAAAAATATTTTCAACTCCTATCAGTCTAACTTCGATATTGGGAAAAACAGAGATAGTAATTTCGTATTTGGTCCATCACTTCCACGGACTATTTACCTTGGTATCAAGGTTATGTCAAAGTAAACAACAACGTCACTTGAACTAAGTAATTAGAATAATATTGCTTATTCCTTGAAGGTGGACAACACGCATTTCACTTATGGTAGTCTTCTTTTTTTCTTAAATTTACCGGCGTTTAGGCATTATTTAACATTTTCGTTTTTATGCAGTTGAAGAGATCATTTCCCTTTTCCCAAGTAATATTGGGTTTATCGTTATTACTTAGCATCCAGGCAACAGCTCAATGTTCTTACACCCTAACATTGCTCGACTCTTATGGCGATGGCTGGAATGGTAATTCCATTGATGTTATGGTGGGGAGCACCACTTCCACTTATTCATTTAGCAGCGGTTCCGTAGCTACTTTTTCTATCACTGCAGCCGCTGGCGACAGTCTGTCGTTTGAGTGGCAAGGAGGTGGGAATTATCAGGATGAGTGTACATTCAACATAGCCAACACAACTACCGGAGGTATACTTTACTCTTCACCCGCTGGCAATCTGCTGTCTACGTCAGTACCCCAGTATACAGTGACTTGCTCTAGTTCAAATCAATCAACTTGTCTTTACTCCTCGCCTTATTTTGAAGAGTTCTCAGGAGCGGGGAGCGGATGGATTGCTCCGACTAATCAGTTCAACATTGGATCCTTAAATAGCTGTTGGAACCGCGATAGCTACACGAAGTATAATTGGATTAAAGCTCCTTCACCATCAGGTTTCGCATCTTTTACGGGACCTTCAGGAGATCATACGAATGGTGGTCAAGGTTACTTAGTTTGTGACCCGTATCAATTTGGAACTGGTTCATCTTCATCATCGCTAATCACCCCATATGTTGATTTAGCTAATGATTCAGCGCCGCAAGTCTCATTTTGGTACCATATGTTTGGTTCGGATATTGAGAGATTAGAAATTGCGATAACCACCGATACGGCGGGAAGTTGGACCGTTTTAGATTCTTTGCTCCCTATTGCAGGGACTTTTGCCTCTTCAAACAGCCCTTGGCAACAAGCGGTATATCCTATTTCAAATTATATAAACGATACTGTCGCTTTTAAATTTACGGCATTTCGCAACACCACAAATAGTAGTTTTGGAAACTATTCAAGAGTAGGTCTGGATGATCTCTCCGTAACAGAAGACACCTCTTCCTGCAGCAGCCCGTTAAATCTGCAGCTGGTATCATTAGGTATCAGTACTGCCCAAGTTACTTGGGATACAACAGGTGCATCCAACTACCAGGTTCAATGGGCACAGGGAACTACCGCGGTCTCAGGGAATACTACGATAGTTTCTAACAATTCATATAATCTCTCGGGATTAGCTTCGAACTCAACTTACACACTTAGAGTACGCGCTATATGCGGAACAAATGATACATCAGGTTGGTCAACGAATCTTACTGTTACAACCTCATGTGGCGCCTTTCTTGCACCTTGGGTAGAAGATTTTGAGGGAAGTGACTGGGTAGCTCCGTTGAGCTGGTTTAGTCAAGGGACCTTTGGAGACTGTTTTATAGATTCGGGAAGCACTGGATTTTATTGGAAAGTCGCCCAATCGCCAAAGAACCAAAACGAAGGACCAAGTACTGACCATACACCAACTGGAGGAGGTAAGTTTTTAGCTACCAATTACAGATTCGGATTTGCCGCCCCTGCTATCGCCCCTGCAAATCTCTCTTTTACCAGTCCTTGGGTTGCTTTAGATTCGCTTACAAACCCTGAGCTGAGGTTCTGGCTTCATGCTTTTACTACAAACAGTCTCACCCAGCCCTTCGGAAGATTAACAGCGACAATTGAAAAATTGAATGGACAGTCAACTCTTGTTTTTGATACTACGGGTGCATTACAGGCCAATCAAACAGGACTTTGGAAGGAAGTTATTGTTCCGTTGAGCTATTCTTCGTCAGACACCATTAGAGTTACCATTGGATATAAGCCCGCTGGACTCTATTCTGGCCAACCTTTTTCAGTAGATGATCTATCCATTAAAGAAGCACCAGCTTGTCCACAACCAAGATATCTCAAAACATTATCTGTAACCACCACCAGCGCTACGATTAAATGGTCCACTGGAGGGGCTACAAACCACCAGGTACGCTACAAAAAGGTAAATACAACAGCTTGGAATGTAATCAGTGCTAGCACGACTCAAGCATTTCTTGCAGGGCTCGACCCTAATACGGAGTACAGATGGGAAATACGTGACAGCTGTAGTTCTACGGAAAAGAGTGTTTGGGTTAGAGGACCGAATTTTTACACCAGTTGTACCATCTACACTGCTCCCTATTCGAATAATTTCAGCAATAATCAATGGCAGGGGCCGTCTAACGTTAACCCTTCTGGTGAAATAGGTAATTGTTTTAGTCGATTTGAAGATAGTAATGATCCCTATTTTTGGACTGGAGCACGCTCAGGATTCGACCACTACTTTCAAACGGGTCCTTTAAATGATCATACTGGAGGATCGAGTGGATACTTTTTCTCGAGGATCACTTCTACAGGAATCGATACCGCAAAAATTGAGTTACCCGCAGTTTATCTTGGTCAAGTTCAAATCCCGGAATTTTCATTTTGGTATCATATGAAAGGACCAGGTATAGGAGGGTTGAATGTTTACATAAGAAAACTTGGAGGTAGCGATACACTAATCGCTAATTTTAATGGTCAGCAGCAAGCAAATAGTCAGGCAGCTTGGTTAAAGAAAACATGTGCTATAAATGCCTTTCAAGGAGATACGGTAATTGTTAGTTTTCAGGCATTCAAGGGTATAGTGAGTAGTTCTTTCTTTAGTTTTGCTACAGCAATCTGTATTGATGATATATCCTTTGATGGAACCAGCACTTGTCCGGCTCCAACAATGTTAAGTGCAACTAATGTATCTACAAACTCCGCTACACTTACTTGGCAGGGGACATCAACACAAAGTATATTAGAATATGGACCCGCAGGTTTTACCATAGGAAATGGTCAAATTGTTGATCCCGTTTCTTCACCCTACAATCTCACTGGCCTTCTCCCAAATACGACCTATACGGTGTTTGTAAAAGATAGTTGTACGGCTAACTTAGTTAGCTCCAACACAACCATTAACTTCACTACGACTCCTTGTCCAGCCGTTACTGCACAGGGAAACATTTCCTTAAGTGGAACAACTGTAACCGCTATCAATACGGCGTTAACGAATGATTCTATACTGTGGGTCTGGGGTGACGGAAATTCAAGTATTGGAGATAGTGCGACCTACACCTATAGTACACCGGGAGTTTATCAAGCACAACAGATCGCTTATAATTACTGTGGTAATGCGGATACAACAACTACGACTCTTACGGTCTGTAGCACCGTAACAAGTGTATTCAATGTCTCAGGTCTAGGACTTGTTAAAAATTTCGGCGCTGGAGCTTCAATAGGAGCTGCTCTATCCTATAGCTGGAGTTTTGGTGACGGGAGTACAGCTACTATTGTAAGTCCTTCGCATACCTACGCAATACCCGGCAATTACACGGTCACTTTAGTTGTTACCGATGCTTGTGGTACGAGTAATACTTCAAGCCAAACCATCTCTGTTTGCCCTTTAATCACGCCAATTTTTTCAAGTACCATTACAGGGACATCTTCCTTTAATTTCCTTGCACAGCCCAGTGGACTTGCTGCTTATTCCTGGGACTTTGGTGATGGCAACAACGGAAATGGTATTAATGTAGCACACAGCTATTCGAACATTGGGACATTCGCTGTAACATTAACGTGTACAGATACTTGCGGTTATCAATTCACTTTTATCGATACCGTTTCTACTTGCCCAGCTGTCAACGCGAATTTCAGTTTTAATATCATATCCTCTGGAGCAAGTGGCATGCTCGTATCATTTTTCGCTACAACAACAGGGACATCTGGACTGATTTGGGAATGGGGCGATGGAACACAAACCGTCACTCAGGCAGCCAGTATATCCCATTTGTACCCAACAGTGAATCTCAACTATAGCATTACGTTAAAAGCCTACAATGAATGTGGCGATACTATTACAGTTGTTAAGAGTTTAAATGAAGTTGGACTAAACGAGTCTTTATTAGATGGCAGTAGCATCTACCCTAATCCTAATACATCAGGAAAACTAACCATAGACTTCCGTTCGCCGCAAGAAGGACAATTCTTATTGTATGATCACGCAGGAAGAATGGTACAAAAGAATTATTTTAGAAAAACTGGTTCCCTTGATATTGACGTTAGCAATTTAAGTGCGGGCAGCTATTTACTACACATTGAAAATCAAGAGGATTTACTAAGAACCCTGATCATAAAATTGTAACCCACTTTGGAATATATTTCGTTAAGACGTCTGTGTCTCGCGGCATTATTTTTTTGTTTGACCTTAAACGTCACCGCTCAAATCAAATTTGAGGGAAGATGTGAGGATGGGAAACTGAGTAGGTTAGACATTATAAAGACCACTTTCCAAACTATTGATGATGATGCAAAAGCCATCATAATGAGGCCTTATAAAAACCCTAATAGGATTTTAAACGGTGTAAAGCTGTTTGCTCTAATTACAACGGACTACTCAACTACCAGGTTCTTTCAAAAACATATAGAACCATTGGATGTCTATGTTCGAGATGTTCTGTCCTTTCCCAGTTTATTCCCTAACACGCCTATCTTAAGGCGTTGGGGAGGTGGTGTGGATGGCTGGATGTATTCTGGTGTTACCGCAATGTACGCTGCTGGATTAATCACTGGACATGAGAAAATGCAAGAAGCCGGCATATTAACGGTAAAGGCTGTTGTGGAATCCTATGTGGTCAGTCATATTGTGCTAAAAACTTTAGTTGCCAGACACCGTCCCGCTAGACCTTTAGGAGATTACACTCAAACAGACCGCGACAGTCAATACCCCTTCGTGAACAGTCCTTTGGACTTCTTTAATTTTCATATTCCTTACTTACATTCTGATGCATACGGCACAGGATTCCCTTCTTACCATGCTACCATGTTTTTTGCCTTTGCCTCCGTGAACAGCAAAGTGTTTAATAACAGTTGGGTTCCTTATGCATTAGCTGGTACAGCGTTATTATATGATATACGTGGTCACAACCATTGGGTAAGTGAATTAGTTGCAGGAGCTGTTATAGGGGAATTTATTGGTAAAGTAGTCTATCAGAACTACCACAATAAGAGGAGAGAAGTGCTTCAAGGCAAGATTCGAAAAACGCATAACTATACCACAAACTGGAGTGTCAATCAAGTTTTTGGCGTTACCTGTCCCAGCCTTACACTCTCCTGGTAAATCAAAGTCTGCTAGGAGGTTTGATATGGAGTTAAAGTTTTTTCACAATGGGTATATCTGCTGCTGACCAGTCTAACTCATCCAGATCTGCTACATTCAACCACTTTGACTCCAAATGCTCTGTGAGCACGGGAGATCCAAGAACTATTTTACATTTATAGGCGTGCATGATTAATCTGAAATCAGGGTACCTATGGTCGACCGTGAGGAAAAATTCTAGGCTTCCTACCTCAATACTTAATTCTTCTTTAAGCTCCCTAATAAGTGCTTGTTCATGTGATTCATCAGCTTCCAATTTACCTCCCGGAAATTCCCATTTCTTTGAAATATAGGTCTTGGGGTTTTCTCCACGTTGAACGCAGAAAACATGTCCGTGACAGTCCGTTATAACCCCTGCTACCACTTCGACTACCTTCATTTTTAGTTCTTATGAATGTCAAATTTCAGTTAATCCCAATTAGAATCCAAGCTAGATTTGTTATTCCTAACTTGTTCCCGTCTAAACACCTGTACATGCGTCCGATTCTCCTGGCTTTATTGCTTACCGTTACCTCAACAGCACAAACTAAAGTGCTCTTCATAGGGAACAGCTATACCTCAGCAAACAACCTCCAAGGCATGGTTGAAGACGTAGCAAACTCAGCGGGAATAGCCTTAGACGCCGCGGCGCAAACAGTGGGTGGAGGAACCCTTTACCAGCACTCCACAAGTGCAGCTACCTATGCGGCAATGGGCAATAAAAACTGGGACTATGTCGTCTTTCAAGCACAAAGCCAAGAGCCTGCATTCCCCATGGGACAATTCAACCTTCAAACGCTACCCTATGCGAACGAACTAGTGGACAGCTGTCGGAGTATTGTCCCTTGTGCACAACCCGTCTTTTTCAGGACTTGGGGACGCAAGTACGGCGATCAGTCAAACTGTATCAACTTTCCACCCCTGTGCACCTACGAAGGAATGGACTCCCTACTCCACCTTCGTTACCGTATGATGTCAGATTCTAACGATGCCTACCTTAGCCCAGTTGGCACTGTATGGCGGTACCTTAGAAACACGGACACGACCATAGAGCTTTATACTTCCGACAACTCCCATCCATCGCTCGCTGGAACCTATGCCGCAGCATGTACCTTCTTCACACTGATCACAAGGGAGAATCCTTTGAACATACTCTTTGATAGTAATCTAAGTGCTGGGCAAGCACTAGCTATTAGACAAGCGGCTAAAAACATGGTTTATGATTCTTTAAGCCTGTGGAACGTTGGAGACTTTGATGTGAACGCAGGATTCACCGCGCAGCTCTTAACAGATTCCGTAACCGTTAGTGTTACGGATACGAGTGCCTATGCAGATTCTATATTCTATGATTTCAATGATGGGTATACTTCTACAGATCTCAACCCAACTCATACGTATAATACAAACGGGACATATACTATAACTCAATACGCATTTAGATGCGGAAAGGTAGACACGACTTCCCAGCAATTAACAACAGGTCTTCCTTTTGGAATAAGTGAGCAAATAGACGAGCTTAATGTTCACCCACGAATGTTAAAATCTGATTGGCCAACGCAACTCCTAAAAGCCGAACTATATAATACTCTGGGTCAACGCATATGGATAGCAACTCCTGATAACGTGCCTGAATTAATATACCTGCCTACCGGTACTTATACCGTGCATTATTTATGGGATAAATACGGAAGCGGTTGGACTAAAGTAATGTGGTAGCATGAGAAAGCATGTTATGAGCACCTACTGGTCATCAAACATTAACCACATTACCTATTATTTTATTTCGACTCCTTCGAAATGGGCTTTCAATATTTTCTTAAACTCTCGCCTTTTGATCTCAAGCGGTAATTCCTCGTTATCAGCGTCGTAGAATACCACTTCTCTTCCTAATAATTCGTTGAGCTTAAACATCTCATCCTTGCGAAGTGTGGTTTTTTTAATGCCTTTGTTCTTATCTGCTGCATAGACTTCCCAACCTTTGTTCTCTTCTTGCTTTATGGACACGATCCAGTAGCCCTGATACCTTTTTAAGATCAGGTCCTCCCCTAAGGTGTAAGTACGGTCCTCTTTGATCCTAATGGTTTGCTTACCAACTACCAGCCCATCTTGCGCTCCCATTAACGGATAACTGCCTTGAAGTTGTTTAGGGAAAGATGGAACGCTCGGCCAAAACACAGGCTGTGGATCCGCGTAATTAACGCTGTGACAAGATGCCAGCAGTATCACAGAGAAGACAAAAGCAAAGAGTTTTTTCATAATTTAAAGTTAGTACTAAGCGTACCATGTATATCCTAACAAATTGTTAAGGTAATTATCAGATAACATGAAGACTTTGTACCTTCGCGCCAAATTATTTGCAGCATGCTGAACGTAAACAATGTGACTCTCCAGTTTGGTAAACGAGTTCTTTTTGAGGATGTTAACATCAAATTTCACGGTGAAAGATGTTATGGATTAATTGGTGCTAATGGTGCTGGAAAATCTACGTTTCTAAAAATTTTAAGCGATGAAATGGCCCCTAACTCAGGGAACGTCTCTTTAGAGTCCGGAAAACGCATGTCTGTGCTTTCTCAAGATCATTTTACTTTTGACGAGGAAACGGTGCTCAATACGGTCATTCAAGGTAACAAACCCTTGTGGGAGCTCATGCAGAAGAAAGAAGCAATCTACATGAAGGAAGACTTCAATGAAGAGGACGGTTTGATCGCTGCGAACTTGGAAGTACAGTTTGAAGAAATGGACGGCTGGAACTCAGAGAGTGATGCGGCCAACTTGCTAAGTGGCCTGGGCATTACCACGGAGGACCACTATACCCTAATGAAAGACATGGAAGGTGCTACAAAGGTTCGCGTACTGCTCGCACAAGCCTTGTTTGGAAATCCAGATATTCTTATTCTGGATGAGCCTACAAATGATTTAGATCTTAAGACCATTTCATGGTTGGAGGACTTTTTGATAGACTTTAGAAACACTGTTATTGTTGTAAGCCATGATCGTCACTTCTTGGATACCGTTTGTACAAACATCGCTGATATTGATTTTAAAAGAATAAAACAATATACAGGTAACTATACTTTCTGGTATGAAAGTTCACAACTTGCGCTGCGCCAACGACAATCCGCAAACAAAAAAGCAGAGGACAAACGTAAAGAGTTACAAGACTTCATTTCTAGGTTTGCTGCAAATGCCTCAAAAAGTAAACAAGCTACCTCGCGTAAAAAAATGTTGGAGAAAATAAATGTTGATGATATTCAAGCTTCATCACGTAGTTATCCTGCAATTATATTCGATCAAAATCGCGATGCTGGTGACCAAATTTTAGAAGTCGACAACCTTTCAGCCAATGATGATGCAGGCAACGTTTTGTTCCAAAATGTGACTTTTAAACTGAACAGAGGTGATAAGGTTTCATTGATTTCTGATGATCATAGGGCCATAACGGTACTCCTAGAAATTCTCTCTGGAAATCAACAAGCCAGTTCAGGTAGTTTTTCGTTTGGACAAACCATTTCTTCCGCCTATTTACCTAATGAAAATGCCGACTTCTTCCAATCTGATGATAACCTCATGGACTGGTTACGAGAATACTCACCAGATAATAAAGACGAGGTCTTTGTCCGTGGATTCTTGGGTAAAATGCTCTTCTCAGGAGAAGAGGTCTTTAAGAGCTCTACCGTTCTATCGGGTGGAGAGAAAGTTAGATGTATGCTTAGTCGCATGATGCTTCAACAAGCTAATTTGCTATTTATGGACGAACCTACAAACCACCTAGATCTTGAAAGTATTCAGGCGTTGAATAACGGAATGCGAGATTTCAAGGGGACTATGATATTCAGTTCACATGACCACACCATAAATCAAACTGTCGCAAATCGCATCATTGAAGTATTCCCAAGAGGAGTTATGGATAAGATGGTTGAGTTTGACGAATATATAGCCGACAAGAAGATTACTGAGCAGAGAACTAAGATGGCTGCTAAATAAATCGTTGTGAGCCTAGTTATTCGTTTCAACCTATTTAAAAGACGATTTTTAAACTAGATGCTTAGATTTAAAAAACACAAAAAAAGTTTATGAAACATATTACTGCACTAACCCTACTCAGTCTTTGCACATTCGCCTTTGGTCAAAATATGCAAAAAGAGAAACTTAATATTAAATATATACAACCACCTTCTATTCATCTTGAAGAAGGAATGGGATACCATAGCACTGCTATTCTAGATTACAAACTGGAAATTGATGCAGACCTAGCCGCAGCGGAGGAAGAATACCAGTTGAAACTTTCTCAGTATCCGGATGTTGAAGCAGCTTCAAAAGCGGCACATGACGAGTTATTGGACAATTACGAGCACGACATCGAAGCATGGAATAACAAAAGCTCCGTAGGTAAAATCATTGAAAAAAAGGTGTTAGACAATGGCAAACCGCAGCCACCTCGTCCATATTATCCACCTGCTAAACCTATCAAAAGAAAAGTTACCCATCAGAAATTATTCAACGAAGAACAACTTTCTAGTACTTATTTACGTGTTGAAGGATTAGAGCAAGATCAAGCTGGTGTTCAGATTGAAGTGCACTTATTTGGATTCGAAAATGACGAGCCAGTAGTTGTAAAAAAAGAATACAAGGAGGTTAATATTAAAACTAAGGTTGAAGAAACCAAAGTCAGGTCGCACTGGACGTTTAAATACCGTCATAGTATGTCTTTGAGAGCTGTTCATCCAGACGGAACCATCATATTTGATGAGGTACCTAATGTGGTCGCTGATTACAAGACCTATGCTAGTACTCAGGAGAAACGAAGTCACCCTTCAACGACTGCTATATCGCACGTTGTTAAGCTTTATTCTAAAACAGTTGAAGACAACATGAGTAGGATTCAATGGATGCTTAATGACAAACTAGGAACTACCATACAATCTAGGGACATAGAAGTCATCTACGTAAAAAATAAAAAAGGCGCATATGACGATTTAGAAAATGCGATGTACGATGCCAAAGAAGGTTATGACATGCTTTCATCTCGTCCAGAAAAGAGTTTAGAAAAACTCTCAGCTGCTATTCAATTATGGGAAGAAGCTTTAAATGAAGCTGACTTTAATGATAAAAAAGCACGAATTAATAAAAAGATAGCTCCAGATCTATACAACAACCTGATCCTAGCTTGCACAATGACGGGGGCTTTCGACAAAGCAGATGATTTTTATAGTGCTACATTAAGATTGGATCTTGTCAAGCGAGATGCGAATAACTTAAAGGAACTCAAACTACTCAATGACTATTTACGCCAGCGTAATCAGAAGTAATTCGAATTTAACTTAAGTACCACAAAAGGGCGGCCTCAAGGCCGCCCTTTCTTTTTATAAACCTTAGTTTTGCCGCTTGATTAAAATTTGGCAACACACTGATGAAAAGATTATTTAACTCTTTTGTAGGAAACCCTAAAAACGATATTCTATCAGGAATTACTGTTGCTTTAGCACTAGTTCCTGAAGCCGTTGCATTTGCCTTTGTCGCAGGTATTGATCCACTCGTTGGACTATATGGGGCATTTATGATGGGATTGATTACCAGTTTATTTGGGGGACGTCCTGGAATGATCTCTGGCGCCACGGGTGCTATGGCCGTTGTTATGGTTCACCTCATTCAACAGGGTAACATGGTAGGCTCTGAGCTTTCTGTACCTACGGATAACCTTGGCTTATACTGGCTCTTTATCACTCTACTTTTTGTAGGTGGAATACAAATTCTTGCTGGTTTATTTAAGCTCGGTAAATTTGTTAGGCTTATCCCCCACCCTGTGATGATGGGTTTTGTAAACGGCCTAGCTATTGTGATTTTCTTAAGTCAATTGGGGATGTTTAAGCGTGTAATTGGTGGAGAAAAACAGTGGATTCAGGGTGTAGAATTATATACAATGCTCGGACTGGTAGGGTTAACTATGGCTATTATGTGGCTCTTACCTAAGGTTTCTAAGGTAGTTCCTGCTGCCCTCGTAGGTATTATCGTAGTAGCAGGTATTGCTATAGGTGGCGGCCTGGATGTCAGTACAGTAGGTTCCTTCATTCGTGAAGGTGGCGGCGAAGGCCTTAAAGGTGGTCTACCTAGCTTCCAATTTGAAATATTCAATGTTCTAGGAACCATACAGGGGCACTGGGGCACTGTACTTTCAACCGCAGTTTTACTCGCTGCAGTGGGGCTAATAGAGAGTTTAATGACCTTAAACCTTGTAGATGACCTCACGGAAACTAGAGGTTCCGGTAATAGAGAATGTATTGCTCAGGGCTCAGCAAATATCCTAAATGGTTTGTTTGGAGGAATGGGTGGCTGTGCAATGATCGGCCAAAGTATCATCAACGTAGATTCAGGAGGTCGTGGTCGCCTGTCAGGTCTAGTTGCGGCATTAGGGCTTTTATCCTTCATTCTTTTTGGCGCACCTCTCATTGAGCAAATACCTATTGCTGCATTAGTAGGCGTTATGTTCATGGTAGTTATAGGAACATTCGCATGGTCAAGCTTTCGTATCATTCGAAAGATCCCTTTAGCAGACGCCATCGTATTAATCACTGTAAGTGCTATCACTGTATGGCAAGACCTCGCTATTGCTGTTATAGCGGGTGTCATCATGAGTGCATTGAAGTTTGCTTGGGATAATGCCGTACGCATTCGGGCTAGAAAATCTATCAAGGAAAATGGCACCAAGGTTTATGAAATTTGGGGACCACTATTTTTTGGCTCTACGCAGTCCTTTGCGGAGAAGTTCGATGTTAAGCAAGATCCTGAGAATATTGAAATAGACTTTATAGAAAGTCGTGTAAGTGATCATTCAGGCATTGAAGCCCTAGAACGGATCATGGACAAGTATATTGATTTAGGAAAGTCTGTGACTCTAACTCACCTAAGCCCTGAATGTCAAGGGTTACTAAAAAAGGCAAATCCGAACTTTGACAAGTATATCCAAAGTTCTATCGAAGATCCTCGCTATCATGTGGTGACCGATTTAATGGATGCTGAGGCACTATAGACTGTTTTGAACATACCGAATCTAAAATGGGCCCGTCATAGATGGGCCCTTTCTTATATGAGATCAAAAGCTACTTCATCCATGGTTTACGATCTCTAGTATTTTTTACCGAACCATTCGCCATTTCCTGTTTGAAAGAGTGGCCTTTGTAAATTAATTATACGATTGTCTTTAGAACAATACATTTAGCCAACATTACTACCTGATTAAAGAGTTAGTTTAGCAGTCTGATAAAACAGGGGTCTTAATGATCCCTTGAGCACACGAAAAACATGACCAATAACGACATACTCAGACGCCTACGTTACCTCTTTAGCTTGAATGACCTTAAAATAATTGAGCTATTTCAACTAACGCATTATGACTTAAAAAAAACTGACGTAACTGATTGGTTCAAGCCCGAAGAAGAAAAGTCTTACCTCATGATGCGCGACGTTGATCTTTCCATTCTACTCAATGGAATCATTATTGACAGGCGAGGAAAAAGAGAGGGGCCAGTGCCAGAGCCTGAAGATCCGCTGAGTAACAATATGATTCTTCGAAAATTAAAAGTTGCCCTAGATTTCAAATCTGACGATATATTAGAACTCTTCGAATCGATAGACAAGAAAATAAGTCCGCATGAACTCAGTGCTTTTTTCAGAAATCCCAATCATAAGTCTTACCGCTTTTGTAATGATCAATATTTGAGACATTTCCTCAAAGCATTGCAAACCAAATACTCAAATACTCTAGGTAAGCTTCCTGTACCTCATAAAGATCAATAATCTTATATCTATGGATTCAATCCTTCAGAAGTTCCAGATCACTGCACTGAATCCTATGCAGGAGCAGGCTCATAAAACCATTACAGAACTATCTGACATGGTCCTACTCTCACCCACGGGGACAGGTAAGACCCTAGCTTTCTTGTTGCCTTTAATAGCGCAGCTAGATGAAACCTGTGATGAAATACAAATTTTAATCTTAGTTCCATCCAGAGAGTTGGCACAACAGATTGAGCAAGTAGCTAGGAAAATGGGTTCTGGTTTTAAAGTAAACTCCGTATACGGAGGGCGCGCAGGGGTTTTGGATAAAATCGATCTAAAACATAGACCGGCTATTCTAATAGGAACACCAGGTAGAGTTGCGGATAGATTTAGAAGAGATAATTTGTCTTTAGAACATATCAAAACTCTAGTTCTCGACGAATTTGATAAAAGTCTGGAGATTGGCTTTGAAAGAGAAATGATTGAGATTGTAGATGCGCTCCCAAATGTGCGTCAAAGAATTCTTACATCAGCCACAAACAATGCAGGAGTACCAGGTTTTGTGGGGTTAAAGAAACCCGTATCCCTGAATTTTCTTACAAAGGAAAGTAGCACCCAACTTACCGTAAAAACCATGCTTTCCGCAGAGAGCGATAAACTCAAAACTTTACAGGAAGCACTTGGGTTCCTTGAGGGACAGCCAGGCATCGTTTTCTGTAATTTTAAGGACACCTTACTAGAAGTCAGTGACTTTCTATTTGATCATCATGTGGAACATGAGTGTTTTCATGGAGGAATGGAGCAGTTTGATAGAGAACGTGCACTTATAAAATTCAGGAATGGAACGTGCCAACTCCTCTTGGCCACAGATTTAGCAGCTCGTGGTTTAGACATTCCTGAAATAAAATTTATCATTCACTTTGAGCTTCCGCATCATAATAAAGAATTCACTCATAGAAACGGGCGTACAGCTCGCATGAACAGTGAAGGAGCGGCTTATGTTTTACATAACAAAGGAGCTAGGTTCCCTGAATTTATCCAGGAAATATCACCCAGAAAGTTATCGATGGAAGATTTAAGGCATGCTGCACAGCCAAAGCCAGTTCAGTGGTCTACTCTTTATGTAACAGGCGGGAGAAGAGATAAAATATCCAAAGGCGACATAGCGGGATTATTTATTAAACAGGGGCAAATCAATAATGATCAATTAGGTACCATAGAGCTACAACAAAACTGTGCTTATGTGGGTGTGCATCAAGTTATAGCTCAAGAACTCATTGAGAAAACTAACAACAGCAAGCTTAAGAAAAAGAAGGTGAGAATAAGTCTTATCTAAAACTGACAAAACAAAGCTGATCATGCAGAATCTCGAGGTAATACAAGAAAACAAAGGGTATATAGTCGTCAATAAAGCTGCTGGTCTCATAAGTGAACGAAGCCCATATGAAGACAATACCGTTGAAGACCAAGTTTATGCTCATCTACTTCAATCCAATCGCAAACCTTTTCTTGGCGTTATCCATAGGCTGGATCGCGTAACAAGCGGTGTCTTGATATTCGCGAAGAAGAAAAGTATTCTCATTGAGTTTAATGAGCTCTTTAGTAGCAGAAAAATTCAAAAGACCTACTTAGCAATCGTTAAAAATAAACCAAGGAAAGACAGAGAAGATCTAGTGAATTTCCTCATGAAAAACACAAAAGAAAAGCGCGCGGTTATAGTGAAGTCGAAGTCTTCTGTTTCTCAAGAGTGTCGCCTTTCTTACGAGGTACTTGGTCAAAATGAATTTGGGTACCTCTTAGAGGTAAAGCCAAAGACAGGTAGGTTTCATCAGATTAGAGCCCAACTAGCTCATATAGGGATTCCAGTTATAGGCGACGAAAAATACGGTTCAGATCAAGAATATCTACCCCTATCGATAGGTCTTCATGCCTGGAAGATCTCCTATAAAAGAGACGACCAACAAGAGTCGTATCAAGCTCTACTACCAAAGCACAAATACTGGGATTTTGGAGCTCGAATTAAGGATAAAGATGTAAAATATTGATTTACAGGTATATTGTGAACTTTTCCTGTCCTTTACTACTTATCTTGTAAAGAACTAGAGTTTATATTTTCACTATTGAGCAAGACTTATGAGAGCGAACATATCATTTATTTACGGCATTTTTCTTTCTGACAAAACGCGCGAAAAAGTTGAAAAAAGTATACTCTATATTGCACTGATCAGCTTTTTCCTGCATCTCTTATTCATTTATTTAAAGAAGTTCAACCTAGTATTCGCTTCATCCGAATCTTCTTTATTAGCGAGTCCTATCTCCGCCATTTATACCCCGTTTTCATTTATATTGATTTATGAGGTATATCTACTGATTTACTTTTTACCCAGATCATTTACCACCTACATTACCAAACAATATGAAATTATCACATTAATCATTATTAGAAAATTGTTTAAGGATATATCATCACTTGAATTGACCACGAACTGGTTTAACAATAAAGGTGATCTTCAATTCACCTATGACCTGATCGCATCACTTATTCTTTTCTTTCTGATATTTTTATTCCAGAAACAAGGCAGCTTTAAACTGAATCATGACAACGATAGCAAATACAACATCCAAAGATTTGTAGACAACAAGCAACTCATTTCCGTTGTGCTCATACCGCTGTTCTTGGGTATGGCAGTTTACACCCTTATAAACTGGACCACGGGAGTTTCCCTATCATCGAGTACCATTCCAACCTTTGAAAGCATCAACAACCTCTTTTTCGATCAATTTTTTACCGTATTAATATTGGTCGACGTTGTCCTACTATTGGTGTCCTTCTTCTACACAGATCAGTTCCATAAAATCATTAGAAACTCAGGATTCATCATTTCTACTATTTTAATTAGAATGTCTTTTGGAGCGAGTGGATTAATCAGCACCATACTTATTGTCAGTGCAGCTCTTTTTGGACTGGCAATTTTAGTGATTCACAACAAATATGAGTTTGATATTCAATCCACCGAAGAATAAGTTCAACCATCATTTTAACCTTAAAAAGCAGGGCATCTCTCCGAGGTTATATTAGTTGAACGGTAAATATTTGAACGAAAGACAACGTTATGAAATATATCATTATTGCTCTTTTCTTATGTCCGCTCACCTCCTACGCTCAAAAGATGTTTACCGTTAAATATCCTAATCAATCGGATATCAAGGTTTATGTAGTTGATTATGAAAATCAATGTGATTTAAAGGTGTTTAAGGTGGACTATCCTAACCAAATGGGCAATAATAAAGGCCTATGGTATTTCACAGATTATCAAAATCAGTCTGACAAAAAAATATTCTTTGTAGACTATTCTAATCAAAGTGATTTAAAAATATTCTTTGTTAAGTATAAAAATCAGTCGGGCTGGAGAAATAAATCCAAACAACATTTGCTGTACTGATTATTCTAAAGATTTTGGGAGAGACATTATTAGAGTTGATTAACCACAACTGGTTATATCCAACCTATGGAAAGAGTAACTAATATATTCGTCTGAGACAATCTCAAACGAGATTAAGAAAATTGAACGATGAAAAAATTAACTGATATTGAAATAGCAAAAAAGATAACGTCTTTAGAGGATTGGGATTTTTATGACAATGCGCTACATACAGATTTTGAATTTGATAATTTTAAAGACTGTATGTCTGCTATGAATAGAATTGCGTTTGAATGCGAAGCATTAAATCATCATCCTGAATGGACCAATAGCTATAATACTCTTGACATCAAGCTAACAACGCATGACGCTAATGGTGTCACATTACTGGATTTTGAATTAGCAAGTATTATAAATCAAATAGTTGAAGTTCAAGAAGACTAGTTTGAATGTTCTCCTCCAGAATAGCCCACAACGCCTCTTCATTTGAAGCACTATTTTTGTTGATCCATAGTGCAACGTTATATTTCTAGCTTGCAAACGCCGGAGCGTTGATAAGTTCAGAGGTGCTATGATAAGTTCGACAAGGATATTGACGGAAGGTTAATTATATTTAATTAACCAATCCACAATAGCTATGAATAACCACCAAGAAAACGCGGAAGGACCTAGCAGTATCAAAAACTGGAATTATCAGCCCGTTAACATTATCATTAATGAATCTGAAATAATCAATGATATCAAAAGATTGATCGCTCAACGTAAATTAGCAGCCCTTATTTAAGAGAATTAAAATTAGCGGAATCAACAGAATAAGATAAGCCTATGGTTTACTTGCATGTCTGTTGGTTAAAATCATAGCCTCTGCTATTTCTCGAAATATCAAACATCATAGCCACTCTAGTAATCAGCTAAGACCGCAAAATGATTCAACTTATTGCGATTGCTTCTTTCACTTTGTAACGCAAGGGCATCTTTAATTTAGGTTTAGCACATACCTGTAAGTATCAAAACCCTATGAAGTAGGTATGAAAATCTAAAGATATCACTACTTCGGGGCATAACGGCTCAACGCTGAACCCAATACCTCAGCCCTATCAAACGACATTGTTTTGGTTTTGAAGTCCAAAAACAATTCCATTTGGTCTGAATAGTGTGGACTTTCTGGTCTGTTACTACTACCATAAGAAATAACCGATTCATAGTATGTTTTTGTCGGGGTAAAACGCACCAATCCTATGTATGATTCTCCATGAACAATCCTGACTTTACCCTCTTTATAATTTGTGCCAGCCATAGAAGTAACTACATCTGGAAGTCCAAAAGCAGGCAGTTCTTTTTCTCCTCGTACTAGCTTTTGATACTCTCCCAAACGAATACGTTCGCTATCAAAGTGAGTTTTCATATATGCTTTGGTTACTTTTAAGGCTTCAAACAAAGCCTCATGAGTAAACACATGACCAAATTCAATGATGTCCTTGAAGAAGTAGGTACTTACAGTTTTGTATAATATTGCATAAGCACCCGCCCCATAAGACTCGGCATTGGTCACACGATCCCAATTTTTGATTTCAGCCAACAATGCGCCAACTTCTGGATAATCTTCAGGTTCCATCTCAAACAGTGGATTTAAATCCATGAAAACGTAGTTTAAAGGAGTTGGTAACTGTTGATCGTATTTAATTCGTTTGAAACGCGCATAGTCAATATGCTCTTGTTCCTCAAGTAAATGCAGCAAACGCGTAGAGCGGTTATTGTCCCAGGTTTCAAAATCCATTTCTTGGGCAAAATCTTCAATATTTGGATTGTCATTCTTTCCTGAAGACTTAAAGGGACTATGATTAGCATTGTAAACAAAACCAGACTTAGGACTAATAACTTGTGGAAGATCTTTAATGTCATAAAAAGTATTCCACAGTGTTTTATGAGTGTTTCCAGGAACTACATGCGTCCAATCATACCCCTTGTTTCTGATCGGTATTTTACCACCTGACATATAAAAAATAGTATCGTTTCTATCGGCATAACCGATGTTCATCGTTGGTAGAGCTTTCATTTCTAGAGTTTCATAAAACTCCGAAAAAGTAGTTGCTTTGCCCATATGCCACCATTGTTCCAAAGCATTAATATTTGTCGTACTTGACGTGCGGACAGAATAAAAACCTGTTTTGTTTTTAAGGGTTGGACCATAAATACTTCGATAGAATTTTTTCTTAACTGGAATTGTAATTCCCAAGATTTTTAGGTAGACTTTAGCTTTGAATTTCTCTAGCTTGTACGGCTCTCCATCAACCATATATACCCCTTTTTTCTTAGGATGCATTTCTAATGCGTATACATCTGATCTGCTAGGAGCATTGACTGTATGGGTCCAGCCAAGGTATTCATTGGCGCCTGTAAATATAATTGGACAACCTGGAAAAGTGGCTCCAATAATATTGGTCCCTTCTTCACTCACTAAGTGTGCTTCATACCAGGACGTAAGTCCTTCTAAAGGCATATGAGTATTGATAGCTAAAAAGGTTTCATTAGACTGCGTCCTAGAACGGCTAACCGCCAGTAAATTAGACCCCTTACTGACTTTCTTAACGTCATAAGGCCAAGAGAGTTGGTTCTGATAAATTCCACTTACAAGTTTTTCTGCGTCATTAAAAAGATAAAGTAGTAATTGAGAATAACGAAGTGCTTTTTGAGGTGTGAAAGGAAATAAAGAAGATTCAAGAATTTCATCAGGATATTTAGCAGCATAGGCATTTATTCCTT
>ENA-OSJC01001126-OSJC01001126.1-marine-metagenome-genome-assembly--contig:-NODE-1126-length-22795-cov-5.875033_pt1 | contig 22795 bp, 21 predicted proteins | sample MGYA00237885_ERZ534234 | MGnify/ENA primary metagenome ERZ534234 (study PRJEB26413, sample SAMN06343907) | marine metagenome | isolation source: coastal waters | place: Atlantic Ocean: West Antarctic... | reverse complement strand
TATCAAATCTTGCTTATTGAAAATATCTCTCATTAGTAAATTTTCAGCATAAATTCCATTAATATCTCCTTCAGTTGAGCCAGAATATTTAACAATAACATCTTCCTCATGAAGTTTACAAATGAGCTCTATAAGTTCACCAACTGAGGTTTTAATTCCAGTTGCCACATTAATATTAAGCCCCCAGCTCTCTTCTGACTTTATAGACTTAATGAATACATCCACAACATCATTAATATGAATAAAATCTCTAAAGCGATTTGGGGAACCTTTAACTATAATAATATTATTATTGATCATCTGAGCAATAAAAATACTTACCATTCCTTGCCTAAGATTTTCAAGGTTTTGTCCAGGACCATAAACATTAAAAAGACGCAAACTTGTAGAATTTACTCCATATTTTTGGTAAATTTGCATATAGTGTTCGCTAGCTAATTTTGCAACTCCATAAAATGATACGGGCTCGCACTTTTCAGACTCACTAATTGGAATATCCAATTTTTTTCCATAAACAGACATAGTTCCTGCATAAATAAATCTAGTGCATTTATTTTTTAATGCAAACTTCAAAAGAAGTAAGGTTGACTCAGCATTTGTTTTAATATCATAAATAGGATCATCGAAACTAATTTCTCCAGAACTTTGTCCAGCAATATGTAGAATTGCATCAAACTTAATCTTAGGAATTTTTTTATATACTAAAGAATTTCCACAATCACCTTCTATAAAAATAGCACCATTAGGAATATTTTTTTTAAAACCAGTACTAAGATTATCAATTGTAACTACCTTATTACCCTTTAGAAGAAGATCTTTAGCAATAGCTGATCCAATAAAACCTGCTGCACCAGTAACAAGGTAGTTAGCCATTCTATTTTTTCCAAATATAAAAAAAAATGGTATCACATTGCCAAGTATCTTTTAATCTTTGGCGATAAGTTTGATCAAGCTCTAAACCAAACTCTTTAAAAAATTTATTTTGACCACCAGGCTTTCCCTCCATCATCCACGTCATATGATTTGAAATATCATATCGTTGCTCTGGAACTATCTCAAACTTATACTTCAAACTATTCAAAACATATTTAATTGAAGTTGGAGTGTAATAATAGTGATGAGCAATCGACCAATAAAACTTTTCAAATGCATAAATATTATATATCATTTGCACAGGGAATTTCACAGATAATTACCCCATTTTCTTTTAATAAATCATAGGATTGAGATAAAAAAGCAAATGGATCACGAATATGCTCTAAAACAAAAAAATGAGTAATGATATCAAATTTCTTATGTTCCTCAATTTCTGAAATATCCTGAACAACATTATGTCCAGACTGAATTAAAAAATCTTTAAACTCACCTGAAGGTTCAACTCCAATACAATTTAAACCCTTCGCTTTAAAAGCATCGAGCATAAATCCACTTGAACAACCAATTTCCAATAGGTCCAGATCTTTTTTTAGATAATCCTTAAAAAAAGGTAATCTTCTATGGACCTGATCTTCATTGGTGGTTTTATGTTTTTCAGCATTTGACCAATCTCTATGATCCCCCACTCGCGAAGACATAAACTTTTCAAACTCTTGAAAATAAAACTTCTTTTCTTCTTCAGGAGAAGGAATTGGGTATAAATATATTGCATCACATATACTGCAGCTCCAAAAATTGTGCTCTTCATCTCCTCCAAATACAAAAGGTGCCCTTATAGACTGAAACCTTTTATCAGAGCAACATAACCTACAATTTTGCATAACTATATTGTGCTATTAATGGATCATTAAGCATTTCTATTCTTACCCTTTCAAGATCATACTTAGTGTCGACACTTAATGAATTTACTTCTGTCATAACCATCCGAATTTTTTCGCCATTTTCAATAATTCTCATCATGTCAACTGATTCAATTTTTTCTAAGTTTGTTTCTGACATTGAATTAAAATTTATCAAATATTCCTTCCTAAAAGGAATAATGCAAACCTGTTTTAACATTGGAAAACTTCCTGAAAATTTTTTTTGTGATGGAATAGGTTCACGAGAAAAGTAAATAGCGTTACTGAAATTATCAATTACTACTTTGACCTCATTAGGATCTTCAAACTCTTCAATAGTATGAATTTCAGACATTAAATTGACTATATTTACATTAGGCTCATCTTTTAATGGCTTTAAAGACTCTGTTATCATATTTGGAGTAAGCATTGGCTCATCTCCTTGGACCATTACTACAACATCAATTTTAGTTTTAATTTCTTGCTCAATCTTTGTCATTGCTTCGGCTGCTCTATCGCATGCTCTTTCATGCGATGCCGAAGTCATAACAACATTACCATTAATTGATTTAATATAATCATATATTTCACTGTCACAAGTAGCTACATAGGTAGTTAAAAGCTCCTCACACATATTAGTTCTGCAATAACAATGACCTATCATTGGTATTCCATTAATTTGAGCCATTGGTTTACCGGGGAACCTAGAGGACCCCATGCGTGCCGGAATAATTGCTACTATTTTCATGAAAACTCCAAATAAAGTTTATTTTTTATTTATTTTTGGTAAGGACGTAGCTTCTCTCAAAAAAACTGCATCTATTGAGTAAGCGATAAAAAGAAATCCATCTGAAATTACCTCTTTTAATTTATCTTTAGAGGGATCAACGACATGAAGACCGCATGGAATTTCAGCAACATCTGCTGCAAGTTTAATTTTATTAATAGAAGATTGAAACTTAATATCATCAAACTTTCCAGTTAATCCCATTGAGGCAGATAAGTCATATGGGCCTATAAAAACAGCATCTAAACCCTCTACCATTAAAATCTCATTTAAATTCTCAATTGCCTTAATGCTCTCAATCATAGCAACCAAAATTGGTTCTTGAGCTTCATCAGCATATGAATCAAAAAATTTCCCAAATAAATTTGCCCTTGAGAATGCAACGCCTCTATTTCCTTTAGGAGGCCATCTACAAGAATCCCTTGCCAATATAAGTTGTTCGGCGCTTTCAACCATTGGAATAATTATTCCTCCAGCTCCAGCATCTAGTGCTTGCTTACAATCTTTTGGATTACCTTCAGCAACACGAACAAGTGGAAGAGTATTGCCTAGCTCAAGTGCGCGAAAAATATCAGGCAACTGATTAACAGAAATTGCACCATGCTCAAGATCAACAGCAACCCAATCATACCCAGAACTACCCATAATTTCAGCAATAGATGAATTTGGAATTTGCATCCAACTACCAATACTAGGAATTCGATTGCCTAGTTTTTTCTTAATTTCAAGTATTTTTTTTAGTCTATTCATATTAAAAAATTATAAATTTTTCTACAGTTTAATCTCTTTTGAAGGTCAATATTATCATATGTTCTTCTTAAAATAAATGGAACAGAGTTTGATAACGCAGATTCAAAGTCTGCTTTAGAGTCTCCAATCATTATCGCATCAGTCGGCTTTAAAGTGTACTTAGAAAGAAGCAATTTAATGGCTTCATTTTTCTTAGTTGGAGTTCCAATAACCTCATTAAAGTAATTTTCAATTCTAATAAAAGAAATAATCTCTTCTATTTCAGTTTGTGGAGTAGCAGTTACTATAAAAAAGAGTTGATTTTTTTTCTTATTTTCCAGGAAATCAATAACTCCTGGGACCCACTCTGAATCTATGACACTTTTTTTAACTAGCTTAGAAAAGTCAAGTGCATAGGTTTCTACAAGAGCTTTCGTTGGTTTTTGTCCAGCCCACTCTAGGTAAATTGGAATTTTATTATAACGCGACATCCCTCCATTTTCTTTATTATGATTAGCAATTTTGATTGCAATATCAGGACCATAGGATTCAAATAACCTTATAAATGCTTGAGTTTTAAGGCCTACAGACTCTTTAATCACCCCATCAAAATCAAAAAAAATATTTTTATTCTCAAACATAAGCCCATATTACTTTAAAACAATAATAATAATTAATACTAAAAACAATATTGGAGCACTCCACTTATGAAGTAAATCATTTGATTTTGAGGTATGAAGATAATCAGACGAACTTTTAGGAGTTTTTTGTACTATAGCAACTGACAAGTTATTTTTAGAAAATTCAACATGTGAAATAGAAATATCAAAACCATTAAACCTTGGTTTACCAGAGGCTATTAAGATTATTTCTATATCTACAAAAGGAATATCTTTGTATCTTGAGTCAGCTTTAACTATAGCTTCTTTTGCAGCAAAAAGTCCACAAAATGATTCTTTTGGATTTGCCTTCAATGAGCAATAACTAATTTCATCCTTTGAAAAATTATCTATATAGAATTGATGAGAGAGAAAATCATTTGTATCAGGAAGATTATTCGGAGACTCGATATCAATTCCTATAGATCCATTTTCAATTTCAATCTGCAAAGGAGTGATATATTTTTCACTTGGATCAATTACACTTTGGTTGCTTTCACCAGATAAAGTCTTCTCCAAATCTCCAAAAGTCCTTATATTTGATGGATGCATAACCTCATAACCATTTTGTTTTAACTCTGAATACATGCGATGTATCATTATTGAGCCAGGTATGGTGGTTTTATCAATAAATGTAGTACTTTGTATTTTTTTTGCATCAATCTTTAAATAACTTGAGATAATTTGCTTTAAATCTTCCATAATTACTTCCATCCATCTAAGCAAGTCTTACATATTAATTGCTCTTCTTCAGAATGATTTATTATTCTTAATAAACCACTTCCTTTTAATGTCTTATCTTCATCTAGTGACTTCATACAATAATTACACTTTAAATCTGAATTAACTGTACTTGATTTCTTTTTAATAGATTTTGTATGAGAAGTAATTCGGTCTTTTAATTCTGAAAGAAATAATCCTGCAACTTTTCCTTCTGTTACACGGTGATCAAAAGCTAAACTTAAATTGATACGATTTAATTTCTTATCTATACTAGATATACCCAAAATTGCACATTGATTCAAATTTACTAAAGGAATTATTCCATCAACCCCAAACGAAGATAAATCAGTAATAGTGAAGGTTGAGCCTGTAAGTTGCTCAGTTTTTAATGCTCGATTTAAATAGTCATCTATATTTTTTGAAAGATCTTGTTCAATTTCAGACATGGACATTTTATTTGTTTCTCTCAGAGTACAAACCTTTAGCCCATCATCTATATCAAAAGCTATTCCTAAATTTATATTATCATATAGTTGAATTACACCTTCATCAAAGTAAGCATTGAGAATAGGGAACTTTTGCATTAATCTCGACACTTCAAAAATAATTATCGGAAGTAGTGATTGAGAATTTTTAAAGATCTCTGTTTCATAATCATATTCCAACTTATTTACATCAACTCCAACAAAAATCGTACTAACTAATCCTGCAGATTGAACACCAGATAATGCTTTAATCTCATTAAGTTTTGCATGACTAATTTTTACTTCTGTAGTATTTTTAGGCTTAACTTTGGTTTTGATTATTTCAGGAGATTTTTTAATTAACTCTGGCTTAAAATTTGTTGTATCTTCCTTAGTTACAAGATCAGAAATACCTATAAAGTGTTTTTTTATATGCGAAATATCTACATTATTTTCTTTAATGTATTTAGCAGCATCCTTTGAAATAATTTTTTTACTATTATCAATTTCTCTTTGATTTGACCCCTCATTTAAATTCAATGCTAATTCATCGAATGGCATATCATGTATGCGACAAACAACCTCACCAATAGGAATAGTTTGACCTTTTTTTACAAGATACTCTACATATCCTGAAGCTGGAGTTTCAATTGCAATAGTTGTTTTTGATGTCTCTAAATCAATTAATTCATCATTTTTCTTAACTGCATCATTATTAGAGAAGTGTAAATCTCTAACCAATAGCTCATCATCGGCATCATCTTTTGGTGAGGTAATTTCGTGAATAATAGCCACTAACTTAACTCCTTAATAATATCTTCTAAAATGGTTGAATTAGGCAACATATAATTTTCTAAGCCTCTTGAGGAAGGAATTGGAACTGATAGGGCTCCAATTCTTTTGGCAGTAATCAATGATGGCCCAACTTGCTCGACTACTTGCGCAATTATTTCAGCCCCAATACCAAAGTTCTTACTCCCCTCTTCAACAACTATTATGCGCTTTGTTGTTCCAACTGATTCAATTATAGATGTTATATCTAGAGGTGAAATTTTAGTAAGTATAATCACTTCAGCTATTAATCCAAGCTCCAAAAAAATATCGTGGACACTTTCAATAACATCTCTAGCAATCCCTCCATAAGTTACTATAGTTAAATTTGGAGTATCAATTAATGGATAACACCTTACAACTGGATATTGTTCATTTGATCTAGTAATAGAATAATAGTCTATATTTACAATTCCAACGAATCTACCATAATCAACTTTATTTTCAATTACGATACAAGGATGTTTTTCATTATCAAAAATATTTTGGTAAACAATAAGTGGATCAACGAAGCTATTTATTGCTAGGACTGTTACATTATCAATACCCACTAAGAACTTATCCATTGTCTGCGAGTGAGTAGGGCCATAACCTCTTCCACCACCCATAGGCATTCTAATAACAACTGGGCAGGTTACCTGTTTGTTGTACATATGATAAAATTTTGATGCATGATTAATAATTTGATCTAATGCCAAGGTAACAAAATCACCAAACATAATCTCCAAATACGGCTTGAATCCAGCCAAAGCAAGTCCATTCGCCAAACCTGTAATTGCCCCTTCACTTATTGGTGTACTAATTACATTTTCAGGATACTTTTCAGACAAGCCTTTAGAAATTTTAAACGCCCCACCATAAGGAGAAAGAATGTCTTCTCCAATAAAGATAAGTTTTTTATTTTTTTTAATATTTTTATCAAAAAAAAGGTTAATTCTATTTACAACACGATCATCAAATTCTTCAATAGGAACATATTCCAAAGGGACTTTTTTAACTGGAGCACCAATATATTCATAAGGATCTTGCTCACCTTCACTTTCAAGTTCAGCTATATAAGTTGAAATTCTTAAATCAATATCAGCCTTCATCAAATCATAAGTCTCAACATTTGAATCTTGATAAAGATTCAAAGGATCTTTTTTTGAATACTGAACTACCTCATCTATATCCCGATTATCATCACTTTTTGAATGATGATTTAAACGATAAGTATCAACTAAATGAAAGACTGGTTGATTTTGTCTAGAAAACTCAATAGACTCTTTAGCATTTTTGAATAAAGTTTCTATATCCCAAGTATTTGAATGAAATGTTTTAATCCCAAAAGCTTTTGGGCGGTCCAGAATAGAGCCTGCTAAATTATCAGAAACCTTTGTAGATTGAGCATATAAATTATTTTCACAAACTATATGCAAAGGCAATTCTAAAAGCGAAGCTAAATTCATAGTTTCATAAACAACTCCCTCACCAAGGGTACCATCTCCAATAAAAACAACTAGAATCGCTCCTTTTTTTTCACGTTTTAAAGCAAGTGCTATACCCGCACTTACTGGCATTGTGCCGCCCTGAATACCATTTGAATAAAAACCTTCATTATAAAGATGCTGACTAGAGCCAATACCCCCACAAGTGCCTGACGCCTTACCCATTAATTCAGCAATCAAGCCCTTAACATCACCAGTACGCGCAATATAATGCCCATGACAACGGTGACTAGAAAAGACAGCATCATCCTTGTTAAGCAAAGGGCAAAAAGCAAGGGCCGAGAACTCCTGTCCATTACAAGTATGAATTGTGCCATTTAATTTTCCTTTTCCAAAAAGTTCAAGAAAAGCATCTTCGGTACTTCTAATTAATAAGGCACTTTTATAAATACTATCTTTAATCATAATAATTTAAAAAATCTAAATATATTTAAACTAATCTTGAACGAATTGGTATAGCCGGGTTGCCTGAACAAACTGTCATTTCAGGAAGATCATGAGAAACAACACTTCCAGCGCCTATAATCACCCCTTTACCAATATGTACATCTTTAGTAATTACAACATTAGAGGCAATCCAAACATCATCATCGATCATTATTGCACCTCTTGAATGTCCTTGCAGATAAATTGGCTTATTTATGTCATCGAAATTATGATCACATGCCCTTATAACAACATTTGGCCCAATTAGCACATTATTACCTATTGAAATTTTTCCTCCACCAGATGCACCCAGCATAACATTATGATTAAAGGCGCAATTATCTCCAACTGTAATTTGACCTTCATCTTCAGAATAAAAAAAACTTCCACTCATAAAACTTCCATTACTTCCAACATTAATTGAAGAAAATCCCTTTACTACAATTTGTTGTCCAAAAATTACTTGTTTTCCACAAGAACGAAGAAATCTGCTCCATGTATATTGCCTAATATATATTCCACCAAGTGCTGATGGCCAAATACTTATAAAATAATTTAATATTTCAAAAAGTCTATTAAGTATTTTTTTTATCAAATTAAACATTTATGTAATAAAGTTGGGATTATTATTAATTTCACCAATATTGTTAGGCCTTGAGACTAAAACCTGACTTAGTATAATCGAACCATGAATACTTATTAAGGAATTATATTTATAAATATGATTCAAAATAAGGATATTAATTATAGTTATAGCCCTTCTTTTTGAACATTATATTCATCTTCAGGAACTTCGCTCATCAAAGGCTCATTTTGGATAAATCTCACAGCCTCTTCAGTTGCTTCAATTTCCATCCTAGTTCTGCAGTCTACAGACATAGATCCCATATGTGCTGTCAAAATACACCTTTCAATTTCTCTGAGTTTTCCATTATAGGGCTCTTCTTCAAAAACATCGATCGCAGCACCAGATAAATGTCCAGATTTCATTACGTTATACAAATCTTTCTCATTAATAATTCCACCTCTACAAGTATTTATTAATATTGCATCACTTTTCATTGATCTAAGTTCTTTATTTGTAATCATATTTTTTGTAGCTTTTGTCAATGGGACATGAAGTGAAATCGCATCTGACTCCTTGTAAATAGTTTCCTTATCAACCCATTCGAGTTTGAATTTATTGCTTAAATCATTGCTAGGAGATATATCATTCACCAATAGTCTTGGTGTTCCAAAAACAGCTAATCTATTTAGCACTCTTGATCCAATTCTTCCCAAACCAATAACTCCAATTGTGGTGTCAGCTATTCTTTTTCCAAAGAGTCTATTCCATTTGCCTTGATGCATTTGCATATTAGAAACCTGCACAGACCTTAAAAGTGTAATTAATAAGCCAATAGTTAATTCTGCAACTGCTGGGGCAGGTGCGTCTGGAGTATAAGAAACGCTAATACCACGTTTTTTAGCTGCTATTAAATCAACTCCATCTAGCCCAATCCCAACTCTGGAAATCATTTTTAGTCTTTTTGCCTTACTCATTACAAAATCTGAAATAACTTCAGTTCCAGCAATAATAAGATCAATATCTGAGACCATATCTGCCAATTCATTTTCAGTTAATTTTTTATTCAATGGATTTATAATATAATTAACACCTGCAGTTTCCAATAATTCAATAGGAAGAAGATTATTCTGACCAAAAGGAACAGTTGTTACCAAAACATTAAACATAATTTAGATACTTTTTTTAAAAATAGCCCCTATTTTATCCGTTGAATCATCAGCGATATAGGAATATTTATTACAAAATATTTTTCTGGCATTTTGAACTTTATCACTCCACCACCAAATATCTATATTATCCCAAATTCTAATTATTTGTTTTGCAGCACTTTCTGGTGTTCTATGAAAAATACCTACAGATTCTAAAAGGTCAAAACTTTCTTGTGTGTTTTTATTCAACTCCCAATGATTTACATTCCAGAATATTACTGTGGGAATATTCCAAGACAGCGATTCTAAATATGTTGTTGCATTATACGTAGCAATAAAGAGCCTACAATTATTAGCATCTTCTTGCATTGGTTTTTCACCAATATCAACAGAGATATTTGGATTAAAATCTTCCCATCTAGAGAGTTGATCCCAACCAAAATCACCTTTAAGTCTGACATTAATTTTATTTCTAATTATATCTGGCAAACATTCCATTAGCCTAAGTTGCTCATTAAAGTAGTCAAGCCATTGACTTGCTATAGGAACAGAATACAATTGGTAGCTATACCTTGGCAAAGAATATTCAGCCATTATTGCATCTCCATTAGGATTATAGCTGTGAAGATTTTTTGGTGTTTTCAAATTACCTACTGCAATAACTTTTGGATTTTTATTAGTCCAGCCCCAAGACAGAAAATAGTCACATATATCAATCTGATGTTGCTCAAGAAAAGCTCTTGGAGTCATACCAAAGTTACCACCATGTTGGCTAATTATTAATTCTGAACCTTTTTCAACTTTTTTTGCACTCCAAATTTTAAAAATATCATCAGTATAGTAAGCTGTTGAAGTAAAAATAACTTTTGGCTTTTTGGGCCAAGGCAACTTGTCTGCATCAGAATTCATTACTTCAAAACCCTCAAGGTAAGCTCTTGGAATGCATTTTGGTATTAATTTATTAATTATGGCTCTAAATTCACAATTTGAATTTGGTGCATCTAGCTTCCATTTTCTCCTATTAGTTGATATAGAAAAATTTGATACAGCTTGGGTCAACCAAAAGCTAGGAAATTGATTTAGCTTAAATAGTAATTTAATTTCAGATGTCTTAGGGAGGCTGGAACTATAAATAAACACATTATCACGCGTTCCAAATAAACTTAATACGGAACTTAAAGAATTTTTAAGGTAAGACTTAATTATTGATTTTTGATTTTTACTTACACGCTTTTGCACTATTCGCTTATCTTCAAATTCATTCAAAACAACCTTATTTTTGGATATTTTGAGTATATTTGAATAAATCATTTCATTCCATGAGTCTGTTAGGAGAAATGAAATAAACTCATCCATGTCATTTGGAACAAATTTATTGAGATCTTCTCGATAAACATTACATTGATCAATGTCAAATGAATCTATTGTAATGTTTAACATTTTCCAACGATCAAAAATTACTTGGATAAAAATACCAAGCCATGGACCAATTAATATTCTCCAATATCTTTTTGAAAAATTAGTTTTATGAATAGAATTTAATTTATCTGAAAGATTTTTAAGAACCTCTTCATAGATTAAATCTAAAAATTTAAAATCAATAGCAAGTTGGTTTCTATCATTCCAATGATAATTAGAAGTATAGCTATCAAGCTCCTCCCAGATGTGTTTTTGAGAAAATCTTTTACACCATTCACCAATAAAAACTATTGGTTTATCCTTAGGCCATAACTCCGGTATTGCACTAGTAACAAGAGTTCTCTTTACCAAGTTGTTCTGCCACCATCAACAGGAATCACTGAACCATTAAGATAGCTTGATGCGTCACTAAGCATCCACACTAAGACTCCTTGATATTCATCTGAATTGGCCAAACGACCCAAAGGGATTTTAGCTGATACAGCTCGTAAAAATTCTTCAGGCTGGCCGTTTTCAACCCCGCCTGGACAAATAGCATTACAACGAACATTTTTATCTGCCCAATAGGTTGCAAGATATCTTGTTAAGCCAATAATTCCAGTTTTTACAATGGAATAAGTTATTGGTTTAACTGATTGTTGACTTTCCATCAATTCAGATTTCTGATATAAGCTTTGGTCTGGAGCAATAAGACCTAAGTCTGAGGAGATGTTAACAATAGAGCCACCATTTGGATTTTTTGAAATATAAAAACCATAATACTTACAACACAAAAAAGATCCAGTTAAGCCAACTGCAATATCTTTATTCCAAATATCAAGAGGAAAATTTTCAAGTCTAGAAAAGTTATAACTAGAACTATCTTCTACCTTTGGATTATTAGCTGCATTGTTAATTAATCCATCAATTTGTCCAAATTCACGAATTAATAAATCTGCATTATTTTTAACTTGAGACTCATCAGTTATATCAACTTTAAAATAATTTGAATGAATTGAATACTTTTGATTTAACTCTTTAGAAAAAACACTTAACTTATCAATTGAAATATCTAGTAGAATCGGTGTCCCACCATACGCTGCAACTGCTTCTGCATGTTTTTGACCTAACAAACCAGCTGCACCAGTAATTACAATACATTTACCTTTTAGAGAAAAAATATCTGTTAATTTTTTTTTCATTTTATTTAAACTCCAACTGTTTGTCCGCCATCTATAACTAATACTGAGCCAGTGATAAATTTAGCCCGATCAGAGCAGATAAAAACAACAGCATCGGCAATTTCATCTGGCATACCAAATCTTTTCATAGGAACTGAATTAGCAATTATCTCTTGAGTATCTAATGGATTTTTCTGCATTTTAATATCCCATGAGCTTCCTGGAAATATTATGTTTCCTGGCGCTATTACATTTACCCTTACATCTTCAGCCACCTTTCTTGATAAATTTTTTGAGAAGGCAATAATTGCTGACTTTGCAGTCGAGTAGTTAACTGGAGCTCCAAATGCCTCAACACCTGCAATTGAAGAAATAAACAACAAACATCCTTTAGATTTTTGTAAAAAAGGTAGAAAAATACGTGATGTCAAAAGTGCAGATTCAAAATTGTTACTCCAACTTTTCTTCCACTCCATGTCAGATGGTATTGCTTCAGAAACGCTTCGACCATCACCAACGTTTGAAATAATAATATCTATTTTCAACCACTTTTGAATAATTTTTTTTGAAAGAGATTTCAAAGATTCTTGGTTTGCGCAGTCACATACTCCAATCTCTACTTGGGAATCACCAAATTTATCTCTCAACAAGCTAACTGACTCTTTTAATTGCTCTGATCCTCTTGAGACCAACATAACTTTTGCACCCTCTTTTAAAAAAGACTCTGCTATGGCAAAACCTATACCTCTTGAAGCACCAGTAATTAAAACATTTTTATTTTGCAATCCTAAATTCATAATGTATTCATTGGCTTAGTAGCTTTGCTCATTAACATGAGCTCTCGAGACCATCTTAAAAATGGCACTTTAGTTCTTACTGTAACAAAAAAAGCTATAAAAGCGCAAAAATAATTAAGTATTGGATATTTCCAGACTATAGGAAGCTGTCTAAATTTAAACACCTCTACTTCTCTAAATCCACTTGCAAGCTGAATATTTTTCAAAGAAACAGAAGTAAAAGGACTTACATGAGTATAGTCGTCAAAAAACTTTTTATATTGAGTCTCCCAATCAGGCACCATAGAAATAATTAATCCTCCAGGTTTTAATACTCTATAGGCTTCTTTTAAAAAGTCTTCCGGATTTCGGATATGCTCTAAAAAAGATTTGCTATAAATTACATCAAAATAATTCTCAGGAAAAGGAATTGCACCTGACTCAGCATCAAAGATATTAATTTCAAGATCTGGAGAAAATTTAGACGATTCAGGTGACAAATCAAGTCCAAAAACATCTAATCCTAAATCTTTAAACAATCTAAGGTGCTCACCTCTTCCACAACCAGGTTCTAAAAGTTTTGTTCCCTCCTTAAGGCTGAATACTTTAAATAAATAATTAATAAGCTTTTCAGGATAAGAAGTAAAAGGACGATCTTTTGTGTTGTATACAATATTTAAATAATCACTCATAAGACTTAGCTATTTAATTAGCATTCTTTTTAAAAAAATTTCATTTGATACTATATTGCTATTAAAAGAAATAGCAAAAACCACATATTCTGCAATATCCTCTGGATCAATAAATGTCGAGTAGTCCTGGCCTTTTGTTTGAAGACCCATTTTACTTTTAGTTGATGAAGGTGAAATACAATAGGTTCGAACATTATGCTCTTTTAATTCCTCATGTATGGACTTAGAAAATCCCAAAACAGCATGTTTAGAGGCGCAATACAAGCTAGTTTCTTGAAATCCTGAGTATGCCGATGAAGACCCTATATTAACAATCCTACCCCACTTATTTTCAACCATTTCTTTAGAGAACTCTCTAGTGAATAAAAAAATTGATCGAAAATTAACATTGATTGTTTCTAAAAAAATCTCATCTGAAGAATTAGCAAGACTTAAATTTGGGAAAACTCCGGCAGAATTAATTAATATTTCAACCTTAAAAGAAGATTTCTTTATATGATTAATGGCTTTATACACATTTTCAATATCTTTTAAATTTGCACTTATAAATTCAATTTGAACGTTATATTTTGATAATGAAGATTTAAGTTTTTTTAACTCCTTCTCATTTGAAGAAGTCAAGAATAAATTACATCCAATTTCAGCTAGTTTGAAAGCAATAGCTTTACCAATCCCACCAGTTGCACCGGTAATGAATACATTCTTACCTTTTAAATTTTTTAAACTCATATAAATTCACTTTATTTAAATAATTTTTTAACATACTGAGGATGTTTAAGAATTATATACTCTATTAGGTCCAAATCACTTGGTTCATCAATTTCATAAGCAGTTTCAGTAATATATGCCAAAACATTATCCCCATGAACGGCGGCTTTTTTATTTACTAGTTCTGAGCGAATAATATCAACATATCCATTACAGTCATATGTTCTTGGATATGTTTGTCTTCCAAAATTTAAACCTTCAATGTTAAAACCATAATCACATAACCCTTTAAGCTTTTTATCTTCAATTTCAAAGGTTTTGTATGATGATTCTGACATTGCATGACAAGATCTGAGAGCAGTATAGTTTGAACCAGCATCTATAAATTCTGTTATTGCTTTATCTATTGTATCAGCATACCTTAAAGGTGTTGTTGGACGTAAATGTACAAAATACTCAGGGATATTAGTTTCATTGTTTTTAAACCAATCAATTGTATGTTCAAAAAATTGAAGGTCTGTAGCACTATCTTGAGAAATTTCTTGTGGCCTTAAAAAAGGAACCTCAGCTCCATGGAATTTAGCAATTTCAGCATATTCTTGGGAATCTGTTGAAACAATAACACGATTAATGAGTTTGGATTGAAGTGCTGCTTTAATTGAGTAAGCTAATACAGGCTCACCATTTAATAGCTGAATATTTTTATTTGGAATGCCTTTTGACCCTGATCTTGCAGGGATTAATGCAACAATTTTTGATGATGTAGTTCTTTTCATTTAAAGCCTTCTAATAATTTATTCATAGATATTAAATTTCTAATTTTAGAAATAATATATACAATAGAATGATGGAATATTTTTAATGTTGTAACTCTACTATTTCCATTAAAACCCCTTCTAAATCATGGCAATATGCAACTTTTACATTACCATCACTTGAAGGAGCTGGAGGATTAACCAAAGAGCCACCCGCCTTTACTATTTTATTGCAGGTCTCATCAATATCATTGACAGTATAAGCAATATGTGAAATACCTAATTTATTTGAATTTGAATTTTTAATCTTTCGGTTCTCAGGATGAGAATGATACTTTAATAACTCTAAAAGGCAACCATCAGGAGATTTCAACTTAATCCACTCTAATTCGACTTGATTAATCCCTGTAACCTGATCAATAAAATCTCCAACCTCAGTATCCCTATTCTCCTCAACAAAGCCAAGAGATTGATAAAAAATTATCATTTTTTCAAGATCACGAACTACAATTCCAGTATGTCTTAAACCAATTATCATATTGAATCCTTAATACAATTTTCTAAAACCTCTAATCCTTCAAGCATTGCTTCCTTCTTAATACTCAATGGAGGAGCCAACTTAATAGACTCTCGTCCAGTATGCACCAACAAAAGTCCACGTTGAAACGCTTTTTCACATACAGAATCACAAATATTGCTTAATGGTTGCCCTTTTTTATCAATAAAAACTAGAGCAGCAAGCAAGCCAATACCAAAAATAAACTTTATATGATTTGGATATTTATCTTTGATTTCATTTAGTTTTTCATGGAACAATAATCCTAAAAATTTAGAATTTTCCATCAAATTATCTTTAAATAATGCCTCAAGAGTAGCATGCCCTGCAACACACACCAAAGGGTTAGCAGAATGAGTTGAACTCATTGAGCCAACTCCTGGTAAATCCATAATCTCTTTAGTGCCTAGGACAATTGCAAGAGGAAGGCCTGAACTCGCCCCTTTTCCACAACAAAGTATATCAGGCTCAACTTCATAGTGCTCATATCCAAATAATTTTCCTGTTCGGCCAAACCCTGCCTGCATTTCATCAAAAGCGACAAGTATCTCATGTTCATGAGCAAATTCAACAAGAGCCTGAATATATTCTTTAGGATAAAAGATTGCCCCCCAACCTTGAAAAGTTTCCAACATAAAACCACATAAATCCCTCTTAGGATTAATATCATTTTCTTTCAAAAGCTTGTTAATTTCTGTGTGAAAAAAAGCTTTAGGATTCTCTATATCCCAAGGATATGGAAATGGCAAATGAAACATATTAGGGTCTTTATAGCCAATCCACTCCTTAGCCTCCTCTGAACCTGTCATTGATTGAGCGCCCATTGTTCTTCCATGATATGAGCCCTCAAAGCATATCACCCCACCTCTCTTCTTACCAATTTTTTTTGCATTAAGTCTCATTAATTTTAAAGCAGCTTCGGTTGCTTCTGTTCCAGCAGACAATAAAAAAGCTTTTTCAAATTGAGCTGGAGTTTGATTAATAAGATATTCTAAATAATCAACCCTTTCGTGACTAGCATAACTATATGTATGAAGTAATGGCTTATCTAAACATTTTTGAAGATTTTTTAGTATTCGGCTATTCGAATGGCCTACATTAGCAACAAAAATTGTACTCGTAAAGTCAATCCAAACATTACCCCACCTATCAAAAACTTGAAAATCATCCGCCTTGTCCCAGATAATAGGATATTGACCATGCATTGACCTTGACTCCAAAGAATACATTTTTTTAAGTATTGGAATACTCTCTGGAACAGGGATTGCTGTATTAATTTTCCTATATTCTGTATTAATTAAGTCAACTTCAATTGGTGAATGAGACCAGCCTCCTCCTGCCATGTTAGCTCCAAATACACAAAAAATATTGTAATTTTGTTTTTCGAGATAGTAATCTTATTAAACTAAAAAAAAATTTAAACTTATTTAACAACATCATAGACTCTCTAAATATGGCTTTACCCAAGCAAGTTGTTTCTTAAAAATCTCTAGTCCTTCTTCATCTCTATAGGCCTGCATAATAAAAGGCCCTTTATAATTAAATTCTTTAAGTTTATTAAAAAAGGCAGAAAAATCAGCATCGCCCTCACCAAGGGTAACAGGACCCCCTGCAAGCAATCTATCTTTTATATGTATATCAGTAATTTTATGCCCATAATATGACATCTCATCACTAGAATCAAAACCCTGAGCAGCACTATTACCGATATCGTAATTTACGGTTATGTTTTTGCAATTTAATTCCGTTAATAATTTAGAAAATGGCAATGGAGCCAAATCAGTTTCTAGAGATAAATTTACATTTTTTGACTCAAGGTGTGGAATTAATTTCCCAACTTTATCTATAAAACGACTTACAGCATCTATGTCAGATAAACTGGAATGATCGACACAAGGAATTACAATATCTGTTATATCTATATCACCAGCAATACTTAAAAGATGCTCTAAAATTAAAAAGCTAGCTTTAGCTTCATTTACATCTAAATTATGAAGTGGCTTATCCATAAAATAGTCCGCACAAATTGTATTAACTGAAACTCCAGTTTGTTTGATCATAGAGTTTATTTTTATTACTCCAGAACTTGACATTAAAGGGTTTTTTTCAACTTCATTGAAGTCGAGAATAAATTCAATACAATCGAGACCAATTTCGCGAGCAACCTCAAACTCTTCATGCCAATAATTTACAGGATGCGCTTGATATCTCCCTTGATATTTTGGAAGAAGACGGCCTTGCATTACACCAATTTTATTGTTCAATTTTTTCCTTTTTATTTATAAAATATGCTGGCGTAAATTTGCAGCAATTGGAAGCTCTTCATCAAGAATTCTTTTTACACCATCCCCCATTGCCTGCTCAATTTTCCTTATCCCACCAACCAACTGTCTAAGGCCTGATGGCTCAACAGAAGCAGATTGGTCAGAGCCATACATAGCTCGGTCCAAAGTCACATGCCTCTCTAATGAGGTAATACCAAGTGCTGCAGCAGCATTAGAAACTGCCAAACCAACCTCATGACCACTATATCCAATATTACAGTCATATTTATCTTTAAGCACATTAATTAAATTAAGATTTGCATTTTCATCTTTCATTGGATATGTAGAAACAGTATGCATTAATTCAAATGAGCATCCAGAATTTCTAAAAATATTAACTGCTTTATCAATATCAGAGTATGTACTCATACCAGTCGAAATAAAGGTATGCTTTCCCTCACTTGCAATCATTCTCAACAAATCTTCATAAACAATCATTGCAGAAGCAACTTTATTATATTTACATTCAAATTTTTGTAAGAACTGCTGACTACTCAAATCCCAGGCAGAAGCAAACCATTCAATCTTCTTCTCATTAGCATAACGATCAATTTCAGTATAGTTCTCAAAGCTCAATTCTAAACCTGCTTTTTGCTCTCGTTGAGTTTTGCCCCATGGGCTATCTCTAGATGAGTCCAAAAATTCTTGAGTATAAACACTATTAATATCGCGTTTTTGAAATTTTACTGCATCACATCCTGCATCGACTGCAACATCAATTAACTTTTTGCACATTGCTAAATCACCATTGTGATTAATACCAATTTCTGCAATAATAAAAATAGACATAATATATTCTCCAAAAAAAAATGTTGCCTTTAATTAAACAACAAAAATCAAACTTTAAAATCAAACCTTTTCTTTATCAATTTTCTTTTAAGCTAATTAAATAATTGTCAAAAACAAAATATTTTAACTCCACTAAAGGATGCAATAGAATTTCATCTATCACGTCAATTGGTTTATGAACTATTGGCTTTCCATGAATATTTAGGGAGGTATTCAATAAAGCCCCTACTCCAGTTATTTTACTAAATTCGCTAATGATATCATGATAATTAGGGTTTAAATCTTTATAAACAATTTGAGCTCGTAACGTTGAATCAACTTGATGAATAGCTGCCCTTAAGTTAGTTTTTGCAGCATCTGTAGAGTTAAATGCCATCGTCATATATCGTGCATCTATATTTTTTGGATTTACAATATACTCATCAGCAAACTCATCTAATATGCTTGGAGTAAAAGGCATCCAAAAATCTCTATTTTTTATTGCAGTATTAATAACTTGAACTATTCCAGTATCAATTGGAGAAGCCAAAATAGAGCGATTACCAAGAGCTCTTGGGCCAAACTCCATTCTTCCCTGCATATAAGCAACAATTTCTCCTCTTGCAAGAATTTCTGCTATATCTTTTGATGAGCAGTTTTCAACTATATCATAATGCTGCTTTACAAATGGGTGTTCAAGTGCTTCATTTATATCTTCACTATTATAGCCCTGGCCTAGGTATGGACTATCAATTGGTTTAAGTATCATAGGATTTTGACTCTCATTCCAGAGATATTGGGCAGCACCAATTGAAATAGACTCATCACCTGAAGCGATAGCAACATGAATATTAGAAATTGAGTCAAGCTCTGAAATTATTTTAGAAGCTTTAATATTTAATGCTACTCCACCTGTAAGAATTACTTTTGAAAGTCCAGTTTCAAGAGTCCAGTTTCGAACCCATTCTGTCAAAATATTTTCAGTAAATCTTTGAACAGCACCAGCTATTGCATCAAATCTATAGCCTTCCAACTCCCTTCTTAAATATTGATAATGATTGGTAATATCCAATAAAGGCTTAATTGTTAAACCATCAATTTTATACATTCCTTCAAAAACCTTTAGTGGCTCTTCAATATAGTGTTCTTTAGCATATGCAGCAAGCCCCATTACTTTATACTCATGTTGCTCAGGTTGCATTCCCAACAAAAGAGTTACAAAGTGGTATATACGTCCAAGATTAAATTGATCAGTTTTGTATATACAATTTATTTTTCCATCTCTAATAGTATTTATTGATGCATTTGCATGGTCACCCCATCCATCTATTGTAAATATAAGAGCATCTTCACGGATTGAACTAGAGTAATATCCATGATGAGCATGAGCAAGATGATGATCAACAAAAACAACCTTATCTGCTGAAACATTGAGATAATTTGAAATATGAGATTTTCTTAACTCTAACAACTCATTAGAATCTTTTGGATTATTTATTTTTTTTAGATCATAATGACAATTAGAGTAATCTACATAGTCCTTCATAACCTCAAGATAATTTGGTTTTTCACCGTTCAATATTGGTAACCAGTAACGTTTTTCTTCGACCAAAAAATCTTTTATTTTAAATTTTGGATACCTCTTAGTAGCAAAATCATTGAATGATTGATGAATGCAAGCAACTGCAACATAATCTATCTTGCTAAATTCTTCAGGATATTGGTTTCTTAAGGAATCTATGGCATTTTTTGGAAAGCCAGAATCCATCTTAATTCGGGTATATCTTTCCTCTTCAGCAACCGCAATAACTATTCCATCAACTAATAAACAAACCGTCGCTGAGTGGTTATCATGCAAGCCGAGTATAATCATTTTCCAGTATCCTTATGTATAGAAAAACTTACAATTACTAACTGTAAAGTATCTCAATAAAATCTAATTGTAATAAGTCTTCTAATATTTCCCTAACGACTCCATCACCACCATTACTCGATAAAATCGAAGATGCTATTTGCTTAATCTTTATATGACTGTCTTGAGGGCATGCAGAATAACCGCAAGCCTTCATGGCATTAAAGTCATTAACATCATTACCAACATAAAAAATACGTGATAAATCGAATTGCTTAACTTTAACTAGCTCAATTAAAGTTTCACTTTTGTTACTTATAGACTGAATTGCTTCAATTTTTAATTTTTTAGCACGCTCACTCACTACTAAATTTTTTTCAGTAGACAATATATAAGCTGGAATGTTTAATTTACGCAAGACATCAAAAGCAAGTCCATCTGCCCTGCTGCAAGTCACAGATTCTTTACCAATAGAATCTATACATACAAGGTTATTAGTTAATACACCATCAAAATCAAATACAAAAGCGTCGATATTGTCTATTAAGGGAGGTCTTGAAAGACTCATATTCATAGTATTTAGTGAGGAGTAAGTTTATTAAATTATTAATATTTTTTCAGTAATTTCTTAACTTCTTCAATTGGTTTAGCATGAGATTTAACATAGTTATTACAAAAATTCTCTCTAACATTTTGAAGGCTATCATCATTCCACCAAATTGGAATATTATCCCACACTTCTAACAATTGTTTAGCAGCGCTTTCAGGTGTTTCATGAAAAATCCCTACAGATTTTAGAAGTTCAAAGTCTACTTTAGATCTTTCATTAAGTTCATTATACTTTGGATTCCAAAAAATTATTGTAGGAATATTCCAATTTAAAGCCTCAAGAAATGAGGTTGCATTGTAAGTAGCAATATATATTCTGCAACCCTCCATAAGTCTTTCCATTTGGCTTTCGCCACTATCAATTTTAATTTTTGGAAATAATTCCCTCCATCTTTCAAATTGACACTGGCCATAATCATAAGACCGGACTCTTATTAATAATTGATCTCTTAATTTTTGAGGGAGTGAAGATACAAAACAAGCCTGATCATTAAAATAGTAGCTCCATTGCCCAGCTATTGGGTAAGAAACCACTGAATAGCTTTGCCTAACCATTGAAAAACCAACAACCAAAGCATTGCCTTGGGGATTGAATTTAAGTTTTTTCTTTTTATATTTAAAGTGTCCAGCTGGAACTATATGATTTTTCTTTAAATTAGACCAGCCCCAAGAAAGCCAAATATCTGCTATTGCATGTTCATGGTCTTCGATTGAGGAAAAAGCACAAACTCCATAAGCACCTCCATGTTGCCTAACAACTAATGGGATACCTTCTTCGGTTTTTTCTGCAATCCAGAATCTATTTAAATCACTTTTAAATACGCTACCAGTAATTATTGCTTTGGGTTTTTTAGGCCAACTATTTCTTAGTGATTGATTTAAGTAAAGCTTATAACTTTCAAGATATACTTTTGGAAGGTGCTTTGGTATGAAATATTTTAAAACCTCACAAAAATCATCGCTCTTATTTCTAAATATTAAACAAAAATTGCGCTTATCCATATCCAAAGTTGTTGTTTCTATGAAATTATCTTCAAAACCCCATATTTTTGGAAATTGAAATAACTTTAGTTGTAAGAAAAGTTCAAATTTTCTAGATAGCAAACTATCAATAAAAAAATACTCATTATCTGAGTAAAAATTTCTACTCAAAGCAACAATTTTCTTAAGAATAATATTTTTAATGGTGGGTTTAATTGCTTTAGTTGGATTCTTATCAACTAAAATCTTTTTTTTATTTACTTCTACTAAATCAATATTAATTTTATCTTTAAAAAAAACTTTAAGCAATTCTGAATAAATAGACTCATTCCACTCATCTGAATTAGACTGTTCAGCAAAATCAGCCATATTTTCTGGTACTAGATCAAATAAATGATTATCTAAAACCATACATCTATCAATATTATTCTCAGATAAAGCTTGATTAAGCATTGACCATCGATCGAACAGAACTTGAACAAATGAAAGCAGCCAAGGCCCAATTAAAATTCGCCAGTATCGTAGAGACTTGTTTACTCCATGTATAGCATTTAATTCCATTGATAAAAGCTCTAGTAACTCTTCATTAATCTCTTTT
>ENA-OSJC01001124-OSJC01001124.1-marine-metagenome-genome-assembly--contig:-NODE-1124-length-22802-cov-5.953575_pt1 | contig 22802 bp, 21 predicted proteins | sample MGYA00237885_ERZ534234 | MGnify/ENA primary metagenome ERZ534234 (study PRJEB26413, sample SAMN06343907) | marine metagenome | isolation source: coastal waters | place: Atlantic Ocean: West Antarctic... | reverse complement strand
TCTTCCAGCTTCGCCAGATTACGCAGTTTCAACTCAAGAATAGCCTCAGCCTGAATATCGGTAATCCCGAAACGCTTGATAAGCGCGGCCTTGGGCTTTTCCTCGGTGCGAATGATATGAATCACTTCGTCAATATTAAGGAACGCAACGAGGTAACCGTCTAGGATATGCAGCCTCTTCAGTACACGATCGAGGCGGTATTCCAGTCTACGCCGAACGGTAGAGGTGCGAAATTTCAGCCACTCCTTGAGGATTTTATCCAGCCCTTTAACTCCTGGGCGGCCATCGATACCAATCATATTGAGATTGACTCGGTAGCTGCGCTCCAGATCAGTGCTGGCGTACAAGTGGCTCATAAGGGCCTCAAGGTCGACGCGATTGGAGCGCGGCACCACCACCAGACGCGTCGGATTTTCATGATCCGACTCATCCCTCAGATCCGCAACCATGGGCAACTTTTTAGCCTGCATCTGCTGCGCAATCTGCTCCAACACCTTAGATCCGCCTACCTGATGGGGCAGAGCGGTGATCACGATATCGCCGCCCTCCGATTCCCACACCGCGCGCATGCGCAACCCGCCACGGCCTGTTTGATACAGCGCGAGAATATCTTCGCGCGGCGTGATGATTTCCGCATTAGTGGGGAAGTCAGGCGCCTGAATATGCTCACACAGCTGCGCCACTGTGGCTTTGGGGGAGTCCAACAGCATGACCGTTGCCGCCACCACCTCTCGCAGATTGTGCGGAGGGATGTCTGTAGCCATACCGACGGCAATCCCCGTCGTGCCGTTCAAAAGCACATTAGGCACCTGCGCAGGCAATACCACCGGCTCATCCATCGTGCTGTCAAAGTTCGGTGTCCAATCCACCGTGCCCTGACCCAGCTCACTGAGTAAGACGTCGGCATAGGCGGTGAGACGCGACTCGGTATAGCGCATAGCGGCAAAAGACTTCGGGTCATCGGGCGAACCCCAATTGCCCTGTCCGTCCACCAGCGGGTAGCGATAACTAAAGTCCTGCGCCATCAGCACCATGGCTTCGTAGGCAGCGCTGTCCCCATGCGGATGGAACTTACCGATAACGTCGCCAACGGTGCGCGCCGACTTTTTGAATTTGGCAGAAGACTTCAGTCCCAGCTCACTCATGGCATAAATAATGCGCCGCTGCACGGGCTTGAGTCCGTCTCCCACGTGCGGGAGCGCACGATCAAGAATGACGTACATGGAATAATCCAGGTAGGCCTTCTCGGCGTAGAGTTTCAGTGACACCTGCTCGGTGCCGTCTTTATCGATTTCCAAAATTTCGGACATTAAACGCTGGCCTGTATAACGACTATCTGAATTAACTTCGACTGAATGATCCCACAACGGTTGCGCCAAGCGAGGCGAAGTTTATGGAAAATCCAACGCTCTGTGTAATGCTCGCAAAGGCGAGTGTAGCAGGCGCCCTCAAAGTCAGACCCTGTTACGACCGCCGTTGAAGCATTATAGTAGCAACTAATGCGCTGACGGAGAACGTTGCGCCCAAGTTTTGTTAACATCACCCCGGGATGAAACGGCGATGCAATGAATCTACAGTGGCAAACCCTATCATTCACCCAGCTGACACTGGAAAAAATGTACGCGGTGCTGCGCTTACGCCAGCAAGTTTTCGTGGTCGAACAGCAATGTGCATATCTGGATCTCGATAACCTCGATCAGCCGGCGACACATATGCTCGGCATGCGAAGCACAGAACTACTGGCCTACCAACGGTGCCTGCCGCCGGGATTGAATTATCCGGAGAGTTCGCTGGGTAGAATCATTGTCTGCCCGGCGATGCGCGGCCAGCAGCTGGGCCGAGAACTGGTGCAGCGCGGCATTCAACACAATCTGCTGCAATGGCCACATGATGATATCTGTATAAGCGCACAGGCGCATTTGCAGGATTTTTACGCTGATTGCGGGTTTGCCGCCGAAGGTGACGAATATCTGGAAGACGATATCCCGCATCAAAAAATGCGTTATGTTGTCTCAATAGCGCAGCCGTACTAGGCGTCAAAAAGAAATGTCACAGGGCCGTCATTTACTAGGCTAACCTGCATGTCGGCGCCGAACACGCCGGAAGCCACCCGCGGATGACGGCGGCGTAATTGCATTAACGTATAATCATAAAGCGGCTCGGCGTCGCGCGGCGGCATCGCCAACGAAAATCCTGGTCGCAGCCCCTTGCGGGTATCTGCTGACAAAGTGAACTGAGATACCAATAGTATGGCGCCCTGAACGTCCACCACGCTAGCATTCATGCGCCCCTCGCTATCGGCGAACACACGGTATGCTAGGAGTTTATCCAGCATACGGTCTGCGCCAGCGCGGTCATCATCGCGATCCAGGCCCAGAAACACCAGCAGGCCGTGCCCGATCTCGCCAACAGTCTCTGCATTTACCGTGACGGTAGCGCAACTAACACGCTGCAACAGAGACTTCATACTGCAGCTGCGGCCTTAGATGCGGCCGGCGCGCCGGCGCTCATGCTCCAATAGAAGCTTCTTACGCAGACGAATGCTAGCCGGCGTCACCTCCACCAATTCGTCGTCTTCTATAAATTCTAGTGCCTGTTCCAGCGAATGACGCACCGGAGGAGTCAGCGTCAGCGCCTCATCGGTTCCTGATGCACGCACGTTGGTCAGCTGCTTGCCCTTAATAGGATTGACCGTCAGGTCGTTGCCACGATTGTGCAAGCCGATCACCTGCCCCTCGTAAACCTCAACGTTGGGTTCAACAAACATGCGACCGCGCTCCTGTAAATTAAACAGGGAATAGCCCAGCGCCTTACCTTTGACCATAGACACCAGCACGCCGTTAGCACGGTGAATGATCTCCGTATTCTTAATCGGACCGTAATGATCGAAGACATGGGTCAAAATGCCAGCGCCGGATGTCAGAGTCAAAAACAGCGAACGAAATCCAATCAAGCCGCGGGCCGGAATAATAAATTCTAGCCGAATCCGGCCCTTGCCATCTGGCACCATGTTCTCCAATTCGCCGCGTCGCAGTCCCAGCTCTTCCATCACGGCACCCTGGTGCGACTCTTCGCAGTCGATCACTAACTGCTCATAAGGCTCCTGCATGACACCATCCACTTCTTTGCGAATCACCTCTGGGCGGGACACGCCCAACTCAAAGCCTTCGCGGCGCATGGATTCAATCAATACGGAAAGGTGCAACTCACCGCGCCCAGACACCTTAAACTTGTCGGGGGTTTCACCTGGCTCTACCCGCAAAGCAACATTGTGGATCAGTTCGCGCTCGAGTCGCTCCTTGATATTTCGCGTGGTAACGTACTTGCCTTCTTTGCCCGCGAAAGGCGAGTCATTAACCTGAAACGTCATACTTACCGTAGGCTCGTCCACCGATAGCGGTGGAAGCGCTTCTGGGGCCGCGGGGTCACACAAGGTATCGGAGATATTCAAACCTTCAATACCCGTCACACAAACGATATCTCCCGACTCTGCGGACTCCACATCCACTCGCTCTAGCCCCAAATAACCCATGACCTGCAGTACACGTCCTTTGCGCACCGCACCCTCACTGTTGACCACAACAATCTGGGAGTTAGGCGACAGCGTGCCGCGCGTTATCCGGCCGACACCAATAACACCGACATAACTATTGTAATCCAGTGCACTGATCTGCATTTGCAGTGGGCCATCAGAGTTGACCAGTGGCGCAGGCACTTTGTCGATCACCGTTTGGAACAGAGGCTGCATGTCGATGCCCATCTCTTCGTGATCCAGACCCGCTATTCCTTGAATAGCAGACGTGTAGATGATCGGGAAATCCAGCTGCTCGTCTGTAGCCCCCAATCTGTCGAACAGATCGAAGACTTGATCTACCACCCAGTCGGGGCGGGCACCGGGGCGATCCACTTTATTGACCACCACAATCGGGTTCAGGCCCTGTTCAAATGCCTTAGACGTCACAAAACGGGTCTGCGGCATCGGGCCATCTACAGCATCGACCAGCAGTAACACTGAATCGACCATAGACAACACCCGCTCAACCTCGCCGCCAAAATCGGCGTGACCCGGGGTATCAACTATATTGATGCGGTATCCGTTCCACTCAATGGCCGTATTTTTGGCCAGAATCGTAATACCTCGCTCGCGCTCCTGATCATTAGAGTCCATGACACGTTCGGCCCCCGCAGAGCGACGGTCAAGTGTGCCCGATTGCTGCAACAAGCAGTCTACGAGGGTCGTTTTGCCATGGTCTACGTGAGCAATAATGGCGATATTGCGAAGTTTCTCGATCAAGGGTATACCTCAGGACGGCGGGGTGGCTTAAAAACGCGCGGAGTATAACCCAAAGCAACGCAGCTGCATGCTAGGACTTGTGTGATTTGTATACTAATGTAGTGCTGGCAGATCCCGTTTTGGGGGCAGTATCGCCGGGGCCTTAGCGCAGTCACTCCGCGGTATTGATATTTTATGATCGCGTGTATGTGCGTGCTAATGGGCATTATTAGGGTCGCAATACAGTCTTTTTATCCTGATTTCAGAGAATTACTTGACAACGAATTGCAGAGAGGCCATAAACATTCCCTCTGTTCGGAGGCGATATTGTAAAGGCCTCGCCCCGGCAATCAGATGAAGCGATCGCGCGTTCGCAGCAGCAAAATTTGCACCAAAGTAGAGCGTTAATAGCGCTTTTACAGTGCATATTGCTTTTGCTCTTGCGATTGAAGATATAAACCCTTTAGATTTCAGTGTGTTACCTCGAGCACCTTTGTGGCATGGCTCTTGCTTCTGATGAGACTGCTGACTCTAATTGTATACCCGGCTTCTCTGGCGTTCCAAAAGAACGCTATTAGCCAGGCTGAACTCATTACTACCCTATGGAGAAAACAAGATGTCAAAGCAAACCCTGAAACTCATCGCAGAAAACGAAGTCCGCTGGGTAGACCTGCGCTTCACCGATACCCATGGCAAGGAGCAGCATGTGACGGTTCCTTCCAAGGAAGTGTCTGAGGCCTTTTTTGATGCGGGCAAGATGTTTGACGGCTCGTCCATCGCTGGCTGGAAAGGTATTAATGATTCTGACATGGTGCTGATGCCTGACGACAGCACCTCGGTGCTGGATCCCTTCACCGACGATGCCACCGTAATCTTGCGCTGTAATGTCGCCGAACCTACTACCATGCTGGGCTACGACCGTGACCCACGCTCCGTTGCCAAGCGCGCAGAAGACTATCTGACCTCCACCGGTATCGGCGATACCGCTTTCTTTGGCCCTGAACCAGAATTCTTCGTTTTCGACGACATCAAGTGGCATGTCGACATGAGCGGCTGTAGCGTCAAGATTCACTCAGAAGAAGCTGCCTGGTGCTCTAACCACAATTTTGAAGAAGGCAATACTGGGCACCGTCCAGGCGTTAAAGGGGGCTATTTCCCCGTGCCACCGGTGGACTCCTTACACGATATTCGTGGCGCCATGTGTACCGCCATGGAGCAAATGGGGCTGGATATCGAAGTGCACCACCACGAAGTGGCGACCGCAGGACAGTGTGAAATTGGCGTGCGATTTAGCACGCTGGTGAAAAAGGCCGATGAAGTGCAAGTGCTGAAATATTGCGTGCATAATGTGGCGCACGCCTACGGCAAGACAGCCACCTTCATGCCCAAGCCGATTGTGGGTGATAATGGCTCTGGCATGCATGTGCACCAGTCGATCGGGAAGGATGGTGAAAACATCTTTGCGGGCGACGGCTATGCGGGCTTGTCAGAAACCGCCTTGTTTTACATCGGCGGCATTATCAAGCATGCGCGCGCATTGAATGCGTTCGCGAACGCCTCCACCAACTCCTACAAACGTCTGGTGCCTGGCTTCGAAGCCCCGGTCATGCTGGCCTATTCGGCGCGCAATCGCTCCGCGTCTATCCGCATCCCGTACGAAGCCAACCCTAAGGGCAAGCGTATTGAGATCCGCTTCCCAGATCCAACCGCCAACCCCTATCTGGCATTCGCTGCCATGTTAATGGCAGGTCTGGACGGCATCCAGAATAAAATCCACCCCGGCGACCCCGCCGACAAAGATCTTTACGACCTGCCCGCCGAAGAGGCAAAGGCTATTCCGACTGTTGCTTCCAGCTTTGAAATGGCCTTGGCGGCACTCGATGCAGACCGTGAGTTCCTGACCAAAGGTGGTGTTTTCTCCGACGACATGATCGATGCCTTCATCGAGCTCAAAGAAGGCGAAATCCAGCGCCTCAACATGACGACTCACCCTATTGAGTTCGAAATGTATTACTCCGTATAACGCCTAACAGGTGTGCGGAATAGGCCCGTTTCGGCGGGCTTTTTTGTGCCTCATTATTGTACCCAACATCACAAGCTCTGCAGATGAAACTTCTGCTGCGCTTGAGATTTCTGCTACGGTAGGGACATTCGCAATCCTGCAGGGGTATTCATGCTCAAATTCTTCTTTACCTTCCTGATGCTAATGCCCTTATGTGGCGCTGCCGACACCATTTATCGCACTACGGACGCAAACGGCAATGCCGTATTCACAGATACACCGCCTCCCGATGGCCGCCAGTCAGAACAAGTCGACATCCCGCAGATCAATACCACACCAGCCCCACAGGAGCTGTTTATCCCCACCCCGGACAATACCGCGGCAAAAGACCAGCGGGAGGCTCCGGCTTACTCTGTGTCTATCTCGGCGCCGCCTAACGAAACCACCATACCCATAGGGCCTGGTAACTTCTCCGTTAGCGCCATTGTTAGCACTGAACTTGAAACGAGTGACAGCCTACAGTTGTTCATCAACGACACGCCCCACGGTGAGCCGCAGCGCGCGACCACATGGGAGCTCACCAATGTCTTTCGCGGCCAGCATGATCTTACTGTCGCGGTTATCGACGGTTCCGGCACGATATTAGCCGTCTCGCCAGCCGTGCGCGTCTTTGTCCTTCGGCCCTCTATAATCACTAGAAATCGGAATAAAAACAAGAATAGGAAATGAAAGGGCTAGACAGCGCCTGATCACTAGCGCACCATTATGGTGCGCAACGTCTCCGGACGGCTTTCCTGATACCTGCCCGAATAGTACTCAAATGGCAGACCACACAGCCGATATGAACGCCTACGTTCGTTGCCTGCACAATATTCTGACATTTACGCTATTTTCACCCACTGCTGCAGCAGTTTGGCTTAATTTTTGCTAGTACCGTGGAAGGAAAGATCGTTGTGTAAAGGCCCCCACGTCAGCATTGGGCGGTTGAACTGGCAAGACCCGACCCAACTATGAGGCAAAGATGAAACAAACTCGGGGGATACTGGACAGCATCAGTACGAGTATCGTGGCGCTGGATGCGAATCTACGAGTCGTCGCACTCAATGCCGCCGGCCAGACCCTGCTGCAGACATCGGAAGCGCGCTGTATTGGGCAACACGCTGGGACGTTAGTATTGCACTGTGCAGAATGGCTCGAAAGTCTAACGCATGCCCTAGTCAACAGTGCCCCACACGCTAGCCGCGGTGTTTCACTAGTATTAGTGTCCGGACAGGAAGTGCAGGTCGACATCATCATTACGCCCGTTCTCGATGGTGAAGGCCCATTCCAATTGGTGGTTGAGCTGGCGGTCGTTGACCGTTTACTGAAAATCAATAGGGATGAGACCGCACAACATGCCCAAGAAACCAGCCGAGCCATCATCCGTGGTTTGGCGCATGAAATTAAGAACCCACTAGGCGGCGTGCGCGGAGCCGCCCAATTACTGGCCAAGGAATTACCCGACGCGGAGCTGGCCGAATACACAGACGTCATTATCCGTGAGGCTGACCGCTTGCGTGATCTCGTCGATCGTTTGCTAGGACCCAATCGACAACTGGATCCTCAGCCACTCAACATCCACGAAATTATGGAACATGTGCGCAACCTGATCACCGCCGAGTCTGGCAATCAGGTCACCATCAAACGCGACTATGACCCTAGCCTGCCCGAGTTTGCCTGCGATAGAGCACAGCTGATTCAGGCGGTGCTCAATATCATGCGCAATGCGCTGCAGGCGGCCGCGCCGCATCCCGATCAGTGCGAGATCATGTTGCGCAGTCGCTCCCAGCGGCAATTTACGGTAGGCGCCAAGCTGCATCGGCTAGTTTGCCGTATAGACATTATTGATAACGGCCCGGGAATACCCGCAGAACTGCTACCTGCGGTGTTCGCACCCATGGTGACTGGCCGTGCCGATGGCACCGGTCTGGGTTTGTCTATTGCTCAGTCCATCATTTGTCTTCACGGGGGCGCGCTTGAATGTGATAGCCGCCCCGGGGAAACCCGATTTACCTTCTACTTACCCATGGATACACGCGATGCATAACCCAACAGAAGTCTGGATTGCAGACGACGACAGTTCGATACGCTGGGTTCTAGAGCGCGCCCTTAACAACGCAGGCATTGCAAACCGATGTTTTGAAAATGCGGATGCACTGCTGAGGGAAATCGCTTCGGAACAACCTGCTGTCATTATCAGCGACATCCGCATGCCTGGCACAGATGGACTTGCGCTGCTGTCACTCCTCGGCGAACGCTACCCCGACCTACCGGTGATCATCACCACGGCTCACTCGGACCTCGATAGCGCGGTCGCCTCCTACCAGAAGGGCGCGTTTGAATATCTTCCCAAACCTTTCGACCTCGACGAGGTGGTTGCGGTGACCGAGCGAGCGCTCGCCCACGCTCGCGAAAAACGCGGCAACACCCCCACACCGGAAGAGCTGCCGTTTACTGAGATTATTGGCGAAGCACCTGCCATGCAGGAGGTCTTTCGGGCCATTGGACGATTGGCGCATAGCAATATCACCGTTCTCATCAATGGCGAATCCGGCACAGGCAAAGAACTGGTCGCCCGCGCATTGCATCGTCACAGCCCTCGCACCAAGTCACCTTTCATCGCTTTAAACATGGCCGCTATTCCCAAAGACCTGATGGAATCGGAATTATTTGGGCATGAAAAGGGGGCCTTCACCGGCGCGAATAACAAGCGTGAGGGGCGGTTTGAGCAGGCCGATGGAGGCACTTTGTTCCTCGATGAGATTGGAGATATGCCGGCCGAAACCCAAACCCGACTGTTGCGGGTGCTGGCTGAAGGCGAATTCTATCGGGTAGGGGGGCACCTATCCGTTAAGGTCGATGTGCGCATTATCGCGGCCACCCATCAAGATCTGGAGAGTCTGGTGCAGCAAGGCACTTTTAGAGAAGACCTGTTTCATCGTCTAAACGTAATTCGCATTCATATCCCTAAGCTGGCCGAGCGGCGAGAGGATATTCCGCGACTGATGCAATATTTTTTCCAACAAGCGGCGAAAGAGTTGGGGGGGGAAACAAAGATACTGCTGCCAGAGGCAGAAACCTTTTTGTGCAGCCTCAACTGGCCAGGTAACGTACGACAGCTCGAAAACTGCTGCCGCTGGGTCACCGTAATGGCCTCCGGCCGAGAAGTACACAGGAGCGATTTACCGCCGGAACTTGGCACCCGCGCACCAGAGCCAAAGACCAACGAGCATCCGGAGTGGCCCGAGGCGCTATTTCACTGGGCCCGCAATGAGCTGGTACAAGGCAAGCAGCAAATCCTGCAGGACGCAGTGCCGGCGTTTGAAAAGGTGATGATACAAGTCGCGCTTGAGCACTCGAACGGACGAAAACGGGACGCAGCGGAGCTGCTAGGGTGGGGACGCAATACGCTGACACGAAAAATGAAAGAGTTGGAACTCTAGACGCTGCCGCGCACAAGGCCGACCACACTATGCTAAAAATCGTTCTATTTGAGCCGGAAATTCCTCCCAACACAGGCAATATTATTCGACTGTGCGCCAATACAGGCTGCTCACTCCATCTCATCGAACCACTGGGGTTTGACCTAGACGATAAAAAATTGCGCCGCGCCGGACTGGACTACCGCGAGTTCGCCCCGGTTCAACTCTACCCCAATATTGAGAGCTTTAGCCAACAGAACGGCCACCCAAGGATCTTTGCCGCAACCACCAAGGGCAAGACAGCCTATCACCAGATACAGTATCAGCGTGGTGATGCCATCTTATTTGGTCCGGAAACGCGTGGACTGCCTGCGCACATCCTGGATAACGTGGGTGCACAGCGAACCCTCCGTATTCCAATGAAGGCGCAGAGCCGCAGCCTCAACCTGAGCAATGCTGCGGCCCTCGTGGTTTACGAGGGCCTGCGTCAACTGGATTTTCCAGAACTAGAGTAAGCGAGCGCTTACTTATATCAAAGGCCAAGAGAATTCAGGAAATTCTGTTACCACCGGCTTGGCGACCGATCAGTGAGGCGCCGCAGCCGCATCCGCATCTGCCTGTATTTGCACCTGCTGCAGAGCCTGCTGATACAGCGCTTCGAAGCTGACCGGCGCCAGCATTAGCGCGGGAAAACCACCTTTCACGCACGTTGAATCGATCGTCTCTCTGGCATAAGGAAACAAAACATTCGGCGCTGCCGTCGCCAGCATCCGCCGCAGCTGCTCGCCCTCAAACCCAATGATAGCGAAAATGCCGGCCTGCTGTAGTTCGATCAAAAAAGCCGTCTCCTCTTCAAGCTTCGCGGTAATCGTAATCGTAAGGACAACCTCAAAGTTACCCTGCTCATCAATCGCTTCGCCTTTGGTGTTCAGATCAACGCTGATCTGGGGCTGCCACTGCTTTTTAAACAAATGCGGCGTTGCAGGGGACTCAAAGGACAAATCCTTGATATAAATACGCTGCATCAAAAACTGTTGCTGAGGCGGTTGCTGTTCGCTTACTACTGGTTCATCGGCCATAAAGTCATACTCCTGTGCTTATCAAAAAATCAGGGCGCGGCAGACGCCCGCTCAATCAATCCATCCAGACGACCCTGGCGCTCCAAAAACATCATTTCGTCACAGCCGCCTATGTGTTCCTCGCCTATCCATATCTGCGGCACAGAGGTTCCACCGCTGCGGCTCACCATTTCTCGGCGCAGCCCGGGGTCGTTATCTACCGCGATCTCGGTGTAAGTGACCCCTTTTTGATCCAATAACGCCTTGGCGCGGACACAATAAGGGCAGAAACGCGTGGTATAAAGAGTGACACTGTGGCTCATAGTGGACAACCGAATCAGGTGACCGTGGGCAGTTGCAGGTTGCCCCACTCCATCATCCCACCGGTCATTTTATAGACTTGTTCATAGTTTTCAGCCTTAAGCTGCTTGCCTGCGGCACCGGACTGTTGGCCCATCTTACAGACCAGCACGATGGGCTTACCCTTTAATTTTTCAAGCTCTCCCATGCGCCCCGACAGTTTGGTGGACGGGATATTAATGGCGCCAACGATATGCCCTTTTTTAAACTCGGCAGCATCACGCAAATCCAAAAACACGCCGTCTTCCGCATTCACCATCGTGATCGCCTGCTGCGGCGTAACAGACGGGCCAGACTTGCGTGACTCATGCATAATCAACATGATAACGACGACTAGAAGCGCGCCTATTAGTACCCATTGCTGCGTCAAAAATTCAAAAAATAATGCCATGGTCTTGTTAACTGATGCCTGTAGAGGACGATTGCGACCGTTATGCCAAAGCTGCGCACGCTGATGGTGCAGTCAAGCACACATCGGGCCAATTTAAAGGGCGCCAAGTATACAGCGTCTACTGAAGCGCAACCAGCCCCGAGGGGCGAACAGCACTCGCTATCGTTAACCGGCGACACAGACGATGCGCTGACTTGTCAGAAAGGTTAAAATGGGGTCCGTTGATACCCTGATCGGTCGAGAATCTACATGCCCGCAAGTCACAAAACACCCACTGTCTTGATTGTTCTGGATGGCTGGGGCTACCGCGAAGACACACAAGACAATGCCATTGCCAGTGCCTCCACTCCCGTGTGGGATAGACTGTGGGCGGAGGCTCCGCATGCACTCATCTCCGCCTCTGGCGCAGACGTGGGCCTCCCCGACGGACAAATGGGCAATTCCGAAGTAGGCCATATGAGCCTGGGATCCGGCCGCGTCATCCATCAGAATATTTCACGCATTGACGAAGCCATAAGCGACGGCAGCTTCAACGACAATAGCGCGCTCACCGGCGCTATCGACAAGGCCACCGCAGCGGGCGGAGCGGTGCATGTGTTTGGGCTACTCTCCCCAGGCGGTGTGCACAGCCACGAGCAACAGATTTTCGCGGCTATCCGTCTGGCCGTCGCACGCGGCGCTAAACAGGTGTATCTGCACGCTTTTCTTGACGGACGCGATCAGCCACCGCGCAGTGCAGGGCCCTCTCTGGAGAAGGCCGATGCCCTCTTCGCAAAGCTCGGCTGCGGCCGCACGGCTACCGTCTGTGGTCGCTATTATGCGATGGACAGGGATAACCGCTGGGATCGCATTGAATCCGCCTATGCAATGCTCACAGGAGGCGTATCACAATACCGTGCAGACAACAGCAGCGATGCTCTGGCCGCAGCTTACCAACGTGGCGAAAGTGACGAATTCGTGCTCCCTACGGTTATCTGCAATGACCAGCAAGAGGCTGCCCTCGTTAGCGACAACGACGCCGTCGTGTTTATGAATTTTCGCTCAGACCGGGCACGGCAGTTAACTCAAGCATTTGTCGATCAAGGCTTTAATCGGTTCCAGCGCAGCACAGTGCCGGCGCTGGTGGATTTCGTGACGGCAACGGAATATGCGGCAGACATGAACGCGCGCTGCGCGTTCGCACCAGAAAGACTGGATAACGTGCTGGGTGATTATTTGGCTCAACGCCACATGACCCAACTGCGCATTGCTGAGACAGAAAAGTACGCTCACGTGACGTTCTTTTTCAGCGGCGGACGCGAGGAAGTGTTTGTGGGTGAGGATCGACAGTTGATCGCCTCACCGGATGTTGCAACCTATGATCTCAAGCCAGAGATGAGCGCGCCCGAGTTAACCGATAAACTGGTGCAGGCAATTACGTCCGGCACCTACGACCTGATCGTGTGTAATTACGCGAACGGCGATATGGTGGGGCATACTGGCGTATTCGATGCCGCGGTCAAAGCCGTGGAGACTCTGGACGTGTGCCTAGGCAGAGTAGAACACGCACTGCGCAGTGCGGAAGGCCAAGCCTTGGTGACCGCTGACCACGGTAACTGCGAGCAGATGGCGGATCATGCTTCAGGCCAAACGCATACCCAGCACACCACGGAGCTAGTGCCTCTTATTTATATCGGGCCAAACTCTGCGGGACTGAAACCTGCCGGTGGAATTTTGGCTGATATTGCGCCAACCCTTCTCGACTTGATGGAGCTGCCGCAGCCGTTAGAAATGACTGGCACCAGCCTGCTAATCGAGCGCACTTGACCGATAGACACACTTGCTTGGGCTGCGTGAATGTCTGACATGCACGCGCTCACTCTGGCACTCCCTGCTTCGTTCAAAATACTGTTTGCCCTGCTGTTGCTGAGCTTATCATGTCAGGGCTTAGCACAATCCGATGAGGAAAAAACGCGACAACAGCTGCAACAACTTGACGTCGAAATAAAGCGCATCGAAGCGGAAATATCCGATGCCAGTCAGCGCCAGACTGTGCTGCAAACGCAGCTGAAAAAAACCGAGGTAGCACTGGGAGTGCTAAAACGCGATATCGCCAACAATCAACAAGCCTTTGAAGACAGCGCCAAAAAACTGGCCGATCTAAAAGAACAACGCCGCGAACATGAGAAGGCTCGCGACGAGCAACAGGCGCATATTGCCGCGGAACTGAAGACCGCTTGGCAGGTCGGCCGCCAGGGACAAGTTAAAGTTCTGTTGAGCCAGCAAAATCCGCACACGGTGGCGCGCTCGCTGGGCTACTACCGTTATTTCTTCCGAGCTCGCAACACAATGATCGAAGAATATCGTGAAAACCTACGTCAATTGGTGTCACTGCAGCAACGCATTGATACCACTGCGGCAGAGCTAGCGTTGCGGGGGCAGACGCTGCAAGAGCAGCAGGTCGAGCTCACTGCAGCCCAGACCAGCCGCACACTGGCCATGACTCAATTGGACCAAAGCATCCGCAGTAATAGCGCCCAACTGCAACACAAAGAGCAGGACCGGCAGCAACTGGAAGACCTCTTGCAAACCATAGAAGAAGCCATCGTCGACTTGGAAGTCCCCACCAACTATGAGCCCTTTAACAGCGCCAAAGGCAACATGGACTGGCCCATAGAGGGCAAGCAGAGCAATCAGTTCGGTCGCTCACGCAACGCGGGTAAAATGCAGTGGCAGGGGATCACAATAGCGGCGGAGGAGGGCACTACGGTCAAGGCCATACACCACGGCCGCGTGGTCTATGCTGACTGGTTACGAGGCTCTGGCTTGCTGCTCATTATCGATCACGGTGACGGCTATATGAGCCTGTACGCCCACAACGAAAGTCTACTGCGAGAAGTCGGCGAGTGGGTCACCGCTGGAAGTCCCATCAGCACCGTAGGCAACAGCGGCGGCATGGAACAGACCGCCGTGTATTTCGAAGTTCGCCATAACGGCAAGCCCACCAACCCGGCAAACTGGTGCAAAAGCTAAACCTGTTGAACGCCAACGTGCATGTCATTTTTAATCAAGAATAAGGTAAACTGTGGCTTTCACGCTACCGACTCGCAGACAATATCCATGCGCTTTAATTTCAGAGCCTGCCCCACACTGACACGTATTACTGCCGCCTTCGCACTGGCGGTTTCTATCCCATTGTCTGCGGATGAAGAACAGACCGCATTGCCGCTGGATGAACTGCGTACTTTCGCTGAAGTGTTCAATCAGATTCGAACGGGCTATGTCGAAGAAATTGACGACAGCACACTGCTCGAGTTCGCCATTGAGGGTATGTTGATGGGCCTCGATCCGCACTCAATGTACCTAACAGTAGACGCGTACCGGGGCTTGCAAGATTCTACGTCCGGCGAATTTACCGGCCTAGGCTTAGAGGTGGGAACGGAAAACGGCTATGTCAAAATCATCGCCCCTATCGATGGATCACCCGCAGCGGAAGCAGGTCTGCAAAGTGGCGATATCATTCTCAAACTGGACAATGTTCCGGTGAAAGGCATGCCGTTGAATGAGGCTATCGATATAATGCGCGGCCCCAAGGACAGTAAAATTGTGCTCTCTATTGGCCGACCGGGCAATAACGAACCGTTTGAAGTCACCCTTGTGCGCAATACCATCAAAGTCGCCAGCGTGCGTCAGCGCTTACTAGAGCCGGGTTACGGCTATATCCGCATCGCCCAGTTCCAAAGCAGCACAGGCGCAGACGTCAAAAACTCGCTGGATAAACTGCTCTCAAAGGGCGCGCTCAAAGGCCTCGTGCTGGATCTTCGCAACAACCCCGGTGGCGTTTTAAGCGCCAGTGTCGATGTGGCAGGGCTTTTCATGGACGAAGGCAATGTCGTCTATACTGAGGGCCGTGTGAGCAGCTCGGACGCGCGCTATGACGCTGCTCCACTCGATGCCACCGACGGTACGCCCATGGTTGTGTTGATCAACCAAGGCTCGGCCAGCGCGTCAGAAATTGTTGCCGGCGCTCTGCAAGATCACAGCCGCGCTGTCATTATGGGCACCCAAAGTTTTGGCAAAGGCTCCGTGCAAAGTATACTGCCGATGTCTGATTCCCGTGCGATCAAACTCACCACTGCAGTGTACTTTACGCCCAACGGCCGCTCTATTCAGGCCGAAGGAATCGTGCCCGATATTCTCGTCGAGCGCGCCACCATCACAGCCTATGACAACACGCAACGCACCACAGAGGCAGACCTGTCTGGCCACCTCAGCAATGCCAACGGCACCGATCAAAGTAAAAAGGACGTCGTGGTCGAAAAAGAATTACTCACCGATGACAACCAGTTATACGAAGCCCTTGCACTGTTAAAAGGCCTGAACATCCTTCGATCGTATGAGAAAAAAGTGGACGCCAAAGCAGCGAAAGCACTCTAAGCGTCGCAAAGAGCCGACACATCAGCCCCTAGTCATAAAGGTACTAAACACTCGACCCCAAGTGCTAATCACCGCCGCACTTCAATGCCGTGTTCGGCCATATAGGCTTTTGCCTGCGGCACGGTGTACTCGCCAAAGTGAAAGATACTGGCAGCCAACACCGCATCGGCACCGCCTTGGATGACGCCGTCGACAAGATGATCCAACGTACCTACGCCACCGGAGGCAATCACCGGAATTTCGACGGCATCGGTAATCGCGCGCGTCACCCCTAACTCAAAACCGTTTTTAGTGCCGTCTCGATCCATGCTGGTCAAAAGAATTTCCCCCGCGCCCAGCTCTGCCATTCTCACCGCCCAAGCGACGGCATCTATACCCGTAGGCTTGCGCCCACCGTGAGTGAATATTTCCCAGCGGGGCTGACCCTCCACATCGTCCACTCGCTTGGCATCAATGGCCACTATGATGCACTGGGAGCCAAAGCGCTGGGCAGATTCTCGCACCAGCTCAGGATTGTGAATGGCGGCCGTATTAATACTGACTTTGTCGGCACCCGCGTTAAGCATGGTGCGAATGTCGTCCACCGCGCGAATGCCGCCGCCAACGGTTAACGGAATAAACACGTGCTCGGCGATCTGCTCCACGGTATGCACGGTCGTATCGCGGCCCTCGTGACTGGCGGTGATATCGAGAAAGCACAACTCGTCGGCGCCCTGTTCGTTGTAGCGCATAGCGATTTCCACCGGATCACCGGCATCGCGAATATCCACAAAGTTCACGCCCTTTACGACGCGCCCGTTCTCCACATCAAGGCAGGGAATAATGCGTTTGGCCAGACCCATGACTAAGCGACCCCCTCATCACACAGCCGCTGTGCGGCGGCCACATCCAGCGTGCCTTCGTAAATTGCTCGGCCGGTAATCGCGCCACAAATACCAGTGTGCGCCACGTTCATCAATGCGCGGACATCCTGAATATCGGTAATGCCACCGGAGGCGATCACCGGTATACGGGAAGCCTGCGCCATCGCCACAGTGGCTTCGACGTTGACGCCCTGCATCATGCCGTCGCGTGCGATATCGGTGTAGACGATGGCAGCCACGCCGTCGGATTCGAAGCGTCGAGCAAGATCGGTGGCGCGCACCTTAGACACCTCAGCCCAGCCGTCGGTGGCGACCAGTCCGTCTCTGGCATCCAAACCCACAATGACTTGGCCGGGGAAAGCAGCACAGGCCTCGGCCACAAATTCAGGTTCTTTTACCGCCTTGGTACCGATAATCACGTAGCTGACACCGGCGTTAATATAATGCTCGATGGTTTCTAGCGTGCGGATACCCCCGCCAATTTGTATCGGCAAATCTGGGTAGGCCGCGGCGATGGCAGTGACCACGGCACCGTTGATCGGCTCACCGGCAAAGGCACCGTTCAAGTCCACCAGATGTAACCGCCGACAGCCAGCGTCAACCCAACGAGCGGCCATCGCTACCGGGTCGTCAGAAAAAACCGTGCTGTCATCCATCAGGCCCTGGCGCAGGCGCACACACTGTCCGTCTTTTAAATCAATTGCGGGGATGATCAGCATTGTCCGTTCCACTCCAGAAAATTTTTCAGCAGCCTAAGCCCGGCAGTCGCACTTTTCTCCGGGTGAAATTGCACTGCAAACAGATTGTCGCGGGCCAATGCCGCATCAGCGCTAACGCCGTATTGCACGCTTCCTGCCAACAGGCTGCGATCCCATGCGTGCGCATAATAGCTGTGTACGAAGTAAAAGCGAGTCCTATCAGGAATGCCCGCCCATAAAGGGTGATTCATAGTCTGGCGCACTTCATTCCAACCCATGTGCGGCACCTTCAGACGCGCGCCCTCGGCATCGGTCAGTGGGTTGCCGAAATAACGGACCTCTCCAGGAATAGTGTCCAGGCAATCCACGCCGTCGTTTTCTTCAGACCGACTCATCAGCGCCTGCAGCCCCACACAGATTGCCAAAACAGGTACGGGCTGTTCTGTTAGCGCCTGTGTCAGAAGTTGATCGCACTTGAGGCGGCGAATCTCCGACATACAATCACGAATGCCACCCACGCCCGGAAACACCACACGATCAGCCTGTCGGATCACATCGGCGTCGTGTGTAACCACCACGTCATCCGCGCCAACATGCTCCAACGCACTGGCGACGGAATGCAGGTTACCCATGCCGTAGTCAATAACGGCGACAATACCACTCATACCTAGGATCCCTGTTTACAGCACGCCCTTGGTCGAGGGCATGATGCCCTCCATACGTGGATCGGCCGTCAAGGCCATGCGCAGCGCACGACCAAAGGCCTTGAAGACGGTCTCTATCTGGTGGTGGCTGTTGTCGCCACGCAGGTTATCCACGTGCAAAGTGACGAGGGCATGATTAACGAAGCCCTGAAAAAACTCCATGAACAGATCCACGTCGAAGCCGCCAACGGATGAGCGCGTAAACGGCACCTGAAATACGACGCCGGGGCGGCCAGAGAAATCGATGACTACCCTTGAAAGGGCCTCATCCAAGGGCACATAGGCATGGCCGTAACGGAGAATGCCTTTCTTATCGCCCACCGCCTGAGCGACGGCTTGCCCCAGGGTGATGCCAATGTCTTCAACCGTGTGGTGATCATCGATGTGCAGGTCACCGTCGGCCTTAATATTCAGGTCAACCATGCCGTGACGCGCAACCTGATCCAACATGTGCTCTAAAAAAGGAATGCCTGTATCAAACGCCGTTTTACCGGAGCCGTCCAGGTTCACCGAGACGGTGACCTGCGTCTCCAGGGTATCTCGCGTTACTGTGGCCTTGCGCGCAGCCATCGTTGTCTCCACTCGATTGGTTTCAAGGAAAAGCCCCCAAAACGTGCCATATTATAAGGGAACACAAATCTTAATTCACTGGCACTATGGCAGGTGAGGCATTACTCTGTGACGCCGACCGGCACCTGATTCTGCTTAATGCCAAGCCCTGAACCCTTTTCTAATCGCGTCCTTGAATGGTTTGACCAGTGCGGTCGCAAGGACCTGCCCTGGCAACAAGACACTAGCCCCTACCGTGTCTGGGTGTCGGAAATCATGCTGCAGCAAACTCAGGTGAAGACGGTCATACCCTATTTTGAGCGTTTTATGGCTGCCTTTGCGGATGTGCAGACACTCGCGGATGCACCGGAAGATGCCGTGCTGCACCTTTGGACCGGGCTAGGCTATTACGCTAGGGCGAGAAATCTGCACAAGACCGCAAACCAGGTGGCAAACGCTTTAGACGGGCAATTCCCCGACACGGTTGAGGGCCTATGCGACCTGCCGGGCGTGGGTCGCTCCACTGCCGGTGCCATCGTAAGTATTGCCTTCGGGCAGCGCGCAAGCATTCTCGATGGCAACGTAAAGCGGGTACTGGCGCGCCACCGGCGTGTCAGCGGCTGGCCCGGACAGTCTGCTGTGCACCAGCGGCTGTGGGATGTTGCTGAACAATACACACCGACCGAACGCTGCGCCGATTATACTCAAGCAATGATGGACTTGGGCGCGACCCTTTGCATCCGCTCGACGCCTGCCTGCACGCTCTGCCCGCTAGCCGCAGACTGCCAAGCACTGGCCAATGGCGATCAACGTGACTATCCGGGCAAAAAACCGCGTAAAGTGCTGCCGGTAAAAGCCACCTGCTTCTTGATTATGCGCAACACAGAAGGCGAGGTTTGGCTGGAGAAGCGTCCCTCTAGCGGCATCTGGGGGGGCTTATGGTGCTTTCCCGAAATCAATGACCCACAGACCAGCACGCAACACTGCCTGGACCTATGGGGCATTGAACCGATAACCGTGGCGCCGCAGTCAGCCTTTCGTCATACGTTCAGTCACTACCACCTCGATATCACCCCTATCATAGTAGAACTGGGCGCCACCCCACACGCGGTGATGGAAGCCTCCGGGCAGCTCTGGTATAACCTGAACAGTCCATCACAAATCGGCCTTGCGGCCCCGGTGGCTTCGCTACTGGATAAGCTGGCCAGAAGCCACCCACACAAGGAGTATTGAGAATGTCTCGCATGATTTTTTGCAAGAAGTACGGGGAAGAATTGGAGGGACTCGACGCGCCGCCTTATCCGGGCCCCAAGGGTCAGGAGGTGTTCGACAATGTCTCTAAAAAAGCGTGGCTGGACTGGCAGGGCCATCAAACGATGCTGATCAACGAAAAGCATCTGAGCCTGGTGGATCCGGAGGCGAGGAAGTATCTGCAAACAGAGATGGATAAATACTTTTCAGGGGAAGACTATGATCTGGCAGAGGGTTACGTTCCTCCCTCAGGCTAGCCCGCCGAACTTCTGCGCACATCGGCGCAACTTGACTCGCGCTGCCGAGACGGGTTTAATACGCGCCAATTGCAGTTCTGCATTTTTGCCCAGATAGCTCAGTCGGTAGAGCAGGGGATTGAAAATCCCCGTGTCGGCAGTTCGATTCTGTCTCTGGGCACCAACACTCTTTTTTGCTCCCTAAGAACCCACTACCTAAAAGGGTTTTATTCACTCTTACTTTGCTTTTGTGTCACAATGTATCACACGTTTGTATCACACACTTTCTGATGGCTAGGCGAAGTTAGGCCCCGGGGGGCCTGCGCAACATTTGTATTGTGAGGGTACCCGCTGAGTTACATCAGAGGGCAATTCTGAGCCCGAATCAGGCCTAATCAAATCCCAGAGGAGTGGCATCAAGTTGCGGCCAGATTTAGAAGAGCAAATGGCATCCACGATGGTGACATACGAATGCTGCTTTAATCAATTATTTCGCGATTAATGGCGCAACAATAGAGCCAATACCTACATTACTAGCAGAACAAAATGCGAAAGCAGTATTTACTGTGCCTAGGTTTTAATGCAACTTAAATATTAAATATTATATCCCAGGCAAGCTAACTCCATACTCAGATCGTGCCAGGTATTGAACCGTCAATGAGTTGCTTTTGTGAGGGCCTTGATGAGATATTAAATCCTAGATGGGCTTGTACTCACCAAACGGGTTCCCAGCCGTTAGCGGTTGCATCTTTTGCGCCAGGGCTACAATGACTTATTGGCTTGTAGATACTGACGCTGCTTGGTGGGAAAGGGGCATGGCTCGGAAAGGTAACTGATATCTGTGGGGTACGAACGCTGTGGGGTAACGACTTGACGAATTTACCACCATTGATTTTGCGATCAAACACTTTGCATGAACCTGCTGCATCATGAACGCGGATATTTCTGTTTTTAACGCTTTCAGATAAGGCTTGAATGGTTGGCTTTTGCCATGCTTTTTTCTTGGTTTCTGCAGCTGAACTATTGCTACCAAAGCGATACTCAATGTTGCCTGACACTCTGGTTTCAAATGCTTCGTCATAGGAAACATTGATGCCTGCAGTTAATCCATAAGCGATCTGATAATCCAGCTCCACCTGCACGCCAGAACCATCTGCTGTTCCTAGATCACCGCTTTGGTAGTAGTAACCAACAGAGGCATTAAGTTCAGGGGTGATGAAATAACCAACATCAAGGCCATAGGTATCAAGCGCACCGCCGAAATAACGAGCGTTAAGGCGCTGCTCTGTATCACCAACAGGAACTAAGGCATAGGCATTGAAGTTCCAGCTATCTGATACTGCTTCTAAACCTGCTGCGATCTGCTGGAAGAAGGCACTTTCCTTGTCGTAGAGCGTGACACCTGTTTCAGCATTGCCTGTATTCATCGGGCGGCTGTCATAGCCACCGTTCACGCCATACATCCAAGAGCGATCACTATTCAGCCAGCGATAACCAAGCCTTGATGAGGTGCTGATTGTTGTGCCAGCAACCTCTGTATTAACGATGCTGCTGTTGCCGCCGTAATCAGCAAAGTTGGCATTGAGCAATACATCAGCAAAGAACACACTGTTCTCGCCAACAGCGATTGGCAGGAACCCACCAATGCCTGTCTGATTTGGTGTGCCTGCTCCTTGCAAGGCGCCTTGAAAACCCCAGTTGAACTTGACTGCATCCTTGAGGTTGATCTCCTGCAGATCAAAGGCATCGTCCTTGCCTTGAGAAGAGCCGCTGATCTGAGCCTCTAGCTGTTCATTGCGTTGCTTGAGTAGTTCAATCTCCTCAAGAAGCTTGTCGTGTTGCTCCCGCAATAAAGCAGCACTCTCTTCTGCAACAGCAGGAAGCAAAGGAGTGCCAGCTAGTACCAGTGCAGCAACACCACTCAGCGATAACGACAGGCGCAGAGAACGCTGCATTGATAAAGATGGGATCTATTGAACGCAGGATGGCTTGCTTTTATGGCAGATGAGAGCTGCAGTAGGCAGTTTCAGCTTTGCTGCTATTCAGTAGGCAATAAAAAACCCCGCTCGTGGCGGGTCCAAGTATTAATTAGTGCCAGGTATTGAAGACTGATTTAAGGGTTTATGGTGTTGGTTGAAGAAATAAAAAGCCCCTGTGGTCGCAGGGGCGTTGAGTGATAAGTTGCATCCAGGGTTAGTTAGTGGATCACCCAAACACTAATTAACCAGTCCGCAATTCACAGTCTAACAATGATAACAGGACACCTCGGTCCCGTCCATTAAAATACAGTCCGGTCCCGTCCCGTCCAAATACACAATACAGTCGTGTACCCTCACATCCCGGTTGCTTGGTGTTGATGTTAAGGCATTGATTACAGGTAGTTGTTGAACTTCTTTCCGTTGCGCTGTTGTGCTTGCACCACCAAAGCGCACTTTAAGATCTGCTGAAACCCTCGTATCAAAAGCTTCGTCGTAGGAGACGTTGATGCCTGCCGTTAATCCTTGGGTGATGTCATAAGCCACGCGTCCTTGCACGCCAGA
>ENA-OSJC01001122-OSJC01001122.1-marine-metagenome-genome-assembly--contig:-NODE-1122-length-22851-cov-4.819092_pt1 | contig 22851 bp, 25 predicted proteins | sample MGYA00237885_ERZ534234 | MGnify/ENA primary metagenome ERZ534234 (study PRJEB26413, sample SAMN06343907) | marine metagenome | isolation source: coastal waters | place: Atlantic Ocean: West Antarctic... | reverse complement strand
AAAAGATTTAAGCCAAGCAGTTCAAGGTTTTTGCAAATCAGAAAAAAAGCAAATAGAAGACTACGTAGAAGCATGCAAATCCTATACACCTTTTAACAAAGATTATAAAATTAAGTAGATGAACAAAACTCTTAAAACAAGCAATCACCTTGGCATGTGCAGTGCTAATTTCTCCAGACTAGAGAAAATTCTATGTGGATTTGTGAGTGATCATTACTCCTTTGATCTTTTGTATTCTGATAAGCAAAATACAGCAAGGTTTTCTGTGCTCTCAAGAACACCTCACACGCTAACCATAGAGGCAAAATTTTTAAGCGAAAATTCTACGATGTTAGATTTTTTATTGAGGATCAATATATACATTGATGCAAGATTGGCTGAGGTCATCTCCTATCAACAAGAGAAGCCTGTGCCATTTTTTATCAAGTCACCATTCTCTCAATCAGGAGATGAAAAATATCAACAAAATAGAATCCTCACTGAGTGGTTAGAAAATATATTTATTAATGGAGCCATCGAAAAAAATAAGATTAAGATCTTGAATGACTAAGGTTATATATCTCCATGGATTTGCATCATCCAGCAACTCAACAAAAGCTCTAGAGCTTAATGAGTACATCAAAAAAAATACATCAGATACCTCTCTTTTAATTCCAGATATTGAAAATAATATTGAAAATGCTGTGAGTCAAATTGAGAGCTTAATTAAAGAGTTCTCCCCAACTGCACTAATGGGAAGTTCATTGGGTGGTTTTTATGGAACCTATTTTGCACAAAAATATAAGTTGAAATGCGTTGTAATCAATCCAGCGGTTATCCCGCCTGCTGATATGTCTATTCATCTTGGAGAGAATACCAATTATTCGACCGGGGAAAAATTTAGTATTACTCAGTCACAACTAGGCCTGCTGACAAAGATGGGGAAAGCAATTACCAAAATTCATAGCCCTGGGGATTTTATGGTCTTGCTTCAGTCTGAAGATGAGTTATTGGACTACAAGGCTGCTGTCTCTTTTTATAAGGGGGCGCTAATAGACGTCACCTATGGTGGTAACCATTCCTTTGAAAAGTTTCAAGATTATCTAGGTAGAGTCAAATACTTTCTAAATATGCACTAATTATGTGCATAAATTTCTAATAAGCCCTATAATTGATCAATAATTGCACTATTTATGTGCAAATATATTGGCATTGATATTGCATATATTATAGTATGATCAAAATTTTTTATTGAGGAGCAAATAATGTCAGATTACAAAACTTATGAATACATATGGCTAGATGGGTATAAACCTGAGTCCAGTATGCGAAGCAAGGTGAAGGCTACAGATGCAGACACCCCACCGGATTGGTCGTTTGATGGCTCGTCCACCCAACAAGCAGAAGGTGGAAACTCAGACTGTCTAATACTTCCAGTTCAAACCTATTCAAATCCAAATGGTCATGACCTAGTTATGACACAAGTACAATCAGCTGATCACACTACTCACCCTTCAAATTTTAGGGCTGCTGCAGAGGTAATTGTGTCTGATGATTGGTGGTTTGGCTTTGAGCAAGAATTCTTTTTTACAGACCCAGAAACTGGTGAGCCACTTGGATGGGAAAATGGCGAACCTAGAGCTCAGGGTGATTTTTATTGTGCAGTTGGAGCTGGGAATGTGGTCGGAAGAGAAATTTCAGATGCTCATCTAGAAGCATGTCTAGATTTAGGAATCACTCTGACTGGAACAAATGCCGAAGTTGCTCTTGGGCAGTGGGAATATCAGTGCCTTGGAAAAGGAATTAAAGCTGCAGATGATCTATGGGTTAGCAGATACATGCTTTACAAAATTGCTGAAGAATTTGGAGTGGGCGTTAACATTCATCCCAAACCTAAAACAGGCGATTGGAATGGCTCAGGAATGCACACAAATTTTTCAAATGAGGAAATGAGAAGCAACGGCACAGAAGAGCTGTTCTCCTCGATGTGTGAAAAACTTGGAGCAGTCCACATGGAAGGAATTGAGTCATATGGATCAGATAATGATCAGCGATTGACTGGCTTACATGAAACGCAAAGCATCAATGAATTTTCATATGGCGTTAGCGACAGAGGAGCTAGCATCCGCATCCCCATTTATACTGTTGAGCATAATTGGAATGGGTACCTAGAGGACAGAAGACCCGCATCGAATGCTGATCCTTATAAAATTCTTACGCACATTGTAGGAACGCTTACAAAATAACTTTGTATATTGGATTGCTCTACTCAAAAATAAAATTAGCAGCCTTGATCAAGTTGGGGCTGTATTTTAAAGCAGAGAGAATATGAGCAATCATGAATTTGAATCCTTTGACTTTCTAAATACTGAGATACTAATTTTTGAAGCAGATACACTTCTGCTTAAGTGGATCAATGATTCTGCCAAAGCGGCTCATTGGATTGGAGATTCTACTAATTACGCACAAAAGGATTTTGATTCCTTGTTTGATGGAGTAACAGGCTCAAATATTAAAAAAATCCTTCAAAAAACCCAAGAGGACTCTGGCTCTGTGACACGCAGAGATTTTGAGATTATCAATGCTTTGGGGGCAATTCGAACAGTGGATCTCACCATTAGTCACTCTGAAAGAAAGAACCTACTTTTTATTGAAGCCGTTGGCACGGATAATTTAAATAAAATTATAGACTCCACAAAGAGTTTTTCGACTCAAAAAATTGCAGCAGGGATGGCTCGCACTCTAGCGCATGAGGTAAAAAACCCACTTTCGGGAATTAAAGGAAGTGCGCAAATTCTGAAGAGTAAATACACAGATGATTTTTCGATCAAGTTTCTAAAAATTATTGAAGAAGAGACTGATCGCCTAAATGAAATTGTGACAAAAATTCTTACTCCAGCAAAGAAGCCATCCTTTGAATATTTTAATCTTCACGAAACAGTTCAAAGAGTTTTGGCTTTAACCAATGCAGAGTCGCAAGAAAACCTAACCATTGAAAGGGACTATGATCCAAGTATCCCTGAAATTTATGGGGATAAGAATTTGTTTATCCAAGCTCTTATTAACATTACCCAAAATGCCATGCATGCATGCTGTGAGTTCTCTCAAAAACCGCAGCTTGGCATTCAAACCAAAATTTCATATCGCCAACCAATAAATGGAATCATTCATAGCACACTTGCTGAAATTATTATCACAGACAATGGCCCGGGCATTGATCCTGATTTAGAAGAGCAGATTTTCTTTCCTATGGTTTCTGGAAAAGAGAATGGATCAGGAATTGGTCTCTCCATCTCTCAAGATATTATTAGAATTCATGGCGGAGCTATATCGTTTGATCGACGAAATGAACAAACAATCTTTTCAATTTTGATTCCAATTTCACGAGAAAATTCTCAAGGAGCAAAGAGTGCCTAAAATTTGGATTGCAGATGACGATGAGGCTATTCGTGTGGTTCTTGAGGAAGGCCTAAGCAACAGCGAGCGTAAGATCACTACTTTTGCAAATGCTGAATTGCTTGTTGAAGCTTTGAATGCCGAGCAGCCTGATTTAATTATTTCTGATATTAAGATGCCAGGGATGCATGGGTACGACCTGCTGAAACATATTAAAAATAATTATGAAAAGCTGCCAGTCATCATTATGACTGCTTTTACAGATATGCAAGCAGCCATCGATGCATATGGTGGGGGAGCCTTTGAATACATCCCAAAGCCTTTTGATTTAGATGAGGCAATTCAAACAGTGAATAGGGCCTTAGAAGAAAACAAGGTAATTGGTATAAAAAAAGTTTCAAAATCTGAAATTATTGGCTCAGCACCATCTATGCAAATAGTATTTCGATCCATAGGCAAGCTAGCTAATACCAATGCAACTGTTCTCATTCAAGGAGAGTCAGGAACAGGAAAGGAATTGGTTTCAAAATCACTTCATCAAAATAGTCCCAGATTTGATATGCCTTTCATAGCCTTGAATATGGCAGATATACCCAAAGAACTAATCGAATCAGAGTTATTCGGCCATGAAAAAGGTGCTTTTACTGGAGCGGTTGAGCAGCGGATTGGGCGCTTTGAACAAGCCAATGGCGGAACCTTATTTCTGGATGAAATTGGAGACATGCCTTTGGAAACTCAAACTCGACTATTAAGAGTCCTATCTAATAAAGAATTTTTTAGGGTCGGTGGTGATAAGCCAATTAAAGTTGATGTTCGCATCTTGGCAGCCACTCATCAAAGTCTTGAATCTCTCGTTGCAGCTGGAACATTTAGAGAAGACCTCTACTACCGCCTCAACGTTATACGAGTCGAGATACCGCCACTAAGAAATCGTAAAGAGGATATTGGTGAGCTATCTGCAGCTTTTTTAAAACGCCATGCTGACTCATTGATAGAAGAGGAAAAAAGATTATCACCTGAAGCCGGTCTTGCATTAACTCAATATGATTGGCCGGGAAATGTGAGGCAGCTAGAGAATATTTGTTATTGGATTGCCTTGATGGCACCAACTCAAAACGTCAAGTTACAAGACCTCCCTCCAGAGATTTTTAGTGGTGAGTCAATGTCAAAAACCACGCATTCAAACTGGCAAGATGGTTTTGCTAGTTGGCTTGCTGGGATGTATTCAGATAAGCCTGAAGACATGCTCACATTAGTAGAGCCTGTGATTGATAAGCTCCTTATAGATTTTGCACTAGAAAAATCCAATGGACGAAAACAAGAGGCTGCTAAGATTTTAGGCTGGGGAAGGAATACTCTGGCAAAAAAAATGAAAGAATAAAATTTATGGCTTAATAATAGGCAAACCTTCTTGTTGCCAGGTCATAATTCCACCCTTAAGTACGCAGGTTTCAACAAAATTATTTTGGGACAACTTTTCTCCTGCAAGAGCGGCATTTCTGCCCATATTACAGATCAAAACAATGGGCAAATTTTCATACTTGGCAAGCTCATGCATTCGGTCGGATAAATCGTCATAGGGAATATTGATCGAGCCTGCAATGGTGCCGTTATCATAGTCAGCTTTAGCTCTTACATCTAATAAACACGCTGATTTCTTGTTGGCATAGAATGTTAGCTCGTTGCAATCAATCCGCTTGCCACCCCTGCGAGATTCAGCAAGAAACCACAACAATAAAGATAGAAACAAAGGCACCGAAAGGTACCAGTAATCTATTAAAAATAAATTGAATTCAAGCATTGAGGTATTATCGCTTAAAATATATTTTATGGTGAGGTTTATGCAATGAAAGATAACAATTATTTAGTGCTGGTTCGTCACGGCCAAAGCGAATGGAATGCAAAAAATTTATTTACAGGCTGGAAAGATCCAGGCCTAACAATTAAAGGCAATGAAGAGGCGGCTCATGCTGGCATCCTTCTTAAAGAAAAAGACTTGCAGTTTGATGTAATGTTTACGTCTGCACTGCAAAGAGCTCAAATCACAGGAGATAAGATTCTATCAGCCCTCAATCAAGCTGACATTGAAGTAATAAAGGACGAAGCGCTCAACGAAAGAGACTATGGAGATCTAGCTGGGCTTAATAAAGATGATGCAAGAAAAAAATGGGGTGAAGAGCAAGTGCATATTTGGAGGCGCTCTTATGACGTTCCACCACCGGGCGGAGAAAGTTTAGAGAATACCGCCCAAAGAGTATTGCCCTACTTCAACAACCACGTCATGCCGAGATTACTGAAAGGTCAAAATATTTTAATAGCAGCCCATGGAAACTCATTGCGTTCCCTTGTCATGCAGCTAGATAACTTAAGCAAAGAACAGGTGATTGTATTAGAGATACCTACTGGGGCGCCGATCGTTTATTCGTTCAATGGATCTAAATCCCCTGCAGACAAAGAAAATCTCTTTGAATAAAACAAAAATCCATCAGACATTTCCAATCATCTCTCGACACATCGTTGATTGGTTTAATTTGAATGGACGGCATGATCTGCCGTGGAGAAAAAATGTTACCCCTTATCGGATATGGATTTCGGAAGTCATGCTCCAACAAACTCAAGTAAAAACTGCACTGCCATACTTTCAGAAATTTATGGGCAAGTATCCAACCTTAAAAAAACTATCGCTGGCAAATGAAGATGAAATTCTAGCGGCCTGGTCGGGGCTGGGTTTTTATAGGCGAGCAAGAAATATTTTTGCCACAAAAGAAATAATTAAAAATACTTACAACAATATATTTCCAAAGACTTTTGAAAGCATCCTGTCGCTTCCTGGAATTGGTCGATCAACAGCAGGAGCTATTTTGTCATTGGCCTATAACGAAGCCACTCCTATTTTAGATGGCAACGTTAAGCGAGTAATCTCTAGGATCATCAAGAAAGACCAAGCGACCATTAAGGAAAAAGAATTCTGGGAGCTATCCACACAACTAGTCAATCACAAATATGCTTTTTCTTTTACTCAGGGGGTTATGGATCTAGGAGCAACGGTTTGCTCTCCATCAAATCCAAATTGCACACAATGCCCCATCAAGATTGAATGTGAATCTGCGTTTAAGGTCAAGCCACAGGTGAAACTTGCACGCAAAGATACAAAAAAAGTAGTCTCCATTGAGTTTGCACTTTTTCAAACCAGCGCAGCTGTGTTGCTTAGCAAAAATATCGAGGGCTCGATTTGGAATAACTTATGGCTACCATTTGAAAGGATGGCTCTGCAAAATATGGAAGATGAAGTAACCTACATGGAACAGATCAAAATGACTCACGAGCTAACGCATAGAACATTTAAATTAACCTTTCATATTTTTAAATCCTCGAAACAATTTAAGCCCCGGACCAACCAGCAGTATGAGTGGGTAAAAAAGGATAGAATAGAGTTCTATGGAATGCCAAAACCTATAACCAAGGTCATTAGTCAGTTATGAGTAAATTAATTTTTTGCAAAAAGTTTCAAAAGGATCTGCCTGCCCTGACGGTGCCACCAATGCCTGGACCAAAAGGTGCAGAACTCATGGAGAATGTATCTCAAGAAGCCTGGGATGCATGGAAATCCCATCAAACCATGTTAATCAATGAGAAGCATTTAGATCTATCTAATGCAGAAAATAGAGCTTATTTAATTGAACAAATGAATAAGTTTTTTAACAATGAAGACGTTGAGCAAGCTGCAGGCTTTAAAGCTATAGACTAACTATTCCACCAAGCTGCATCAGAGAAGGCTCTGATGTCTATCTCATGCGTCCACGCAGATCGATGTTGCTGGGACAGATGATAGTAAGTCTCTGCAATTTTCTCAGGTAAAATCAAGCCATCGTTTTCCATGCCTTTGGTTTTTCGCAGTTGTTGAAAAAGCTCCTCGCCAAGCATCTTGCCCAGAGTGTCCGGAGCATCCACCATCCCATCGACCACCACATGAGCCACATGAATGCCTTTGGGTGCAAACTCAGCATTGAGTGTTTGGCATAACATTCTTCTTCCACCCATTGCAGCAGCATGTGAATGTTGATTCTTATTGCCCCGCATCGCAGATGTTGCAGAAGTGACAAGAAGTGTTCCGGTGCCTCTTTTTTCCATGAAAGGCATGAGAACTTTTGCCGCTCGAAATAAACCCAGGTCTGCCATTCTCCATCCCCACTCAAACTCTTTTAAGGAGGTTTCATGAAGAAGCTTCATTCCACTTTGGGCACCCAAGTTATAGATCAGGACTTCGATAGGGCCTATGTCTTTTTCAACAGACGCGATCAACTCTTCAAGAACGTTGTCTTCGATAGCATTGATCAAATATCCAGTTGCAGCTCCGCCCTGCTCTTGAATATTTTTAACTAACTTATCTAGCCCTTCTTGATCAGAGCGCCTGCACAAACATGCGTGATATCCTTCGTTGGCAAACTTTGAGGCAACGGTTCCTCCTATTCCAGCTCCAGCCCCTAAAACTAAACACACAGATTTCATATTATTCTCTTAATGAATTGGTATTTATATTCTAACTAAGTATTCTCCACTAAGTACAGTTCGGTTATAATTCTTGATCTCACATTGCCCAGATAGCTCAGTCGGTAGAGCAAAGGACTGAAAATCCTTGTGTCGGTGGTTCGATTCCACCTCTGGGCACCATTCTATAACTAGGTTATTCACTAATGCAAAAGGATATAGATATTATTATTTACGGAGCAACAGGCTTTACAGGTCAGCTTTGCGTTAAATATTTTCACTCATTGAATACAGATGTAAAGTGGGCAATTGCAGGAAGAAATCAACAGAAACTTCAAAAGGTAGCTCTAGATACTTCTGCAGAAGTCGAGATTTTGATTGCTGACTTTGATGATGAGGCAGCTTTGGATATCCTCACCTCAAGAGCAAAAGTTATTTTATCTACCGCAGGACCCTTCCATCGATACGGATCTAAGTTGGTTGCATCCTGTGTAAAAAATAGCGCTCATTATGTCGACATAACAGGTGAAAACTTCTGGGTTAAAGGTCTTATCGCAAAACATCATGAAGAAGCATCTGCGAAGGGCATCAGAATTATTCCTTCTTGCGGTTACGATTCTATTCCATCAGATTTAGGAGTTTTTTACTCAGTAAAATCTGTTAGCAAAGCTGTTAAAAGGGTTGAATCATTTCATTCGTGGGAGGGGGGAGCATCCGGTGGCACTCTCGAGACAATGTTCTCAATGGGAGACCTAGATCTAGGCGACGATCTTTTGGATCCTTATCTATTAAATCCCAAGGACTCATACACGCAAGATCAAAAAGATCAAAGCAGCGACAGGGTAGGGATTGCTAAGAAAGCTGAGATCAATGCATGGTCGGGTCCTTTTATTATGGCGGCTGCCAACACTAGAGTAGTTAGACGAACAGAAGCCTTGCTGAGCTTAAGACAGGAATCATATGGTTCTAATTTTACATACCAAGAACATGCACTACATCAAACATGGTTCAGCGCATTTAAATCCATAATTGTTACAGGCATATCAGTCTTGGTTCTTATGTCACCTCTCAAAAGAGCAGTAAAACCTTTTTTACCTAAACCAGGAGAAGGACCCTCAGAAGCCGTGCAAGAAAATGGATGGTTTGATTGCAAATACATAGTCGAAACAGAAGATGGAGAGAAATCAGTTTTTAACATGAACGCAAAAGGAGACCCAGGTTACAAAGTTACATCAAAATTTGTTTCTGAATGTGCTCTTTGCTTAATTGAAGATATAGATGCTCTACCTGGAGGCTCGGAGTATGGAGGCGTCCTAACTAGTGCTTCAGGCCTAGGAAGCACTTTGATTTCTAGATTGAGTAAAGTAGGGGTTAATTTTGAAGGACCGCTTTAAATCTTTTTATCATTAGAGACTTAATTATCCTTTAGAGCGTTTTCTTTGACATCCTTTTCCATGTCACTTGAGATGTATTTTCACTGTTGAGGATTCTCCGTGATCAAAAGAGGCTTTTTCAAACTTGGGTGGGCCAAAGGCACCCATCACATTGTTTGAAAAACCATATTGTTCTTTGGGTATGCCTAAAAAATTTGAATCAATTCTCTTATTTCCATTCACATCAACATACAGGGCAATAGCGTATTGGCCACTAGGTAAATCTACTTGGCTTGTAAAAACTCCTACTTGCACCTCTTGAATAAGACCAGCAACGATACCATCTTTAGGACCCGCGTTATCTCCTCTATCCGATTCAAAGACTTCTTTGTTATTATAAATTGCCAAGTGAAGAACCCCAGCATTAGTAATTCCGGAGATCTCAAGTGATATGGTTTGAGCAACAGAGTTCAGCGAGAACAAAGCTAATAATAAAATTGAGAGTGAGCACTTGCGATTTTTCATGTTGGTTCCTATCAATTTTAATTACGTACTTTTCTACAGTATGACTCTCGAATAGAATTAAACAATTAAACAATTAAACAATTAAACAAAATATAAAAAAACGATAAACTTTCATGAGACAGAAATGTTTTTTTATTATTAAAGGATTTAAGATTAACCCATGTCAAAAATAGATCAAATTATTAGTCAGCTAACTTTAGAAGAGAAAGTGTCCATGCTCAGTGGCTTTAATTCGTGGTACACACACAAGATTGATCACGCGGATGTTCCAAGCATAAAAATGTCAGATGGCCCAAATGGTGTAAGAGGCGATTCAACCTCTGGAAAAACTTCGGCCTGTTTTCCATGTGCTATTTCCATAGGCTCCACATGGGATCTTCCCTTAATCAAGCAACTTGGTGTTGCTTTGGGAGAAGAAGCAAAAGCAAAAGATGTCGATGTGCTCCTTGGACCAACGATCAATATCCATCGACATCCCCTTGGTGGAAGACATTTTGAAAGCTTTTCTGAAGATCCATTGTTGACTGGAAAAATTGCAGTCGAATACTTGCAAGGCGTTCAATCCAAGGATGTAGCAGCATGTTTGAAGCATTTTGTTGGGAATGATACAGAGTATCAAAGACATGCAATCAGCTCTAATATTGACGAGCAAACACTTCGAGAAATATACCTACTGCCATTTGAAATGGGTGTTAAGCAAGGCGATGCAAAGGTTGTCATGAGTGCGTACAACAAACTCAACAATATCTATTGCAGTTCACATCAAGACTTATTAATAAATATTTTAAAAACAGAATGGGGCTTTGATGGCTATGTGGTCAGTGACTGGGGAGCAGCATTGGAAACTGAAGAAAATGCTAACGGCGGTCTTGATCTTGAAATGCCAGGACCCACCAATGTCTGGGGAGAGCTTTTGCTGAACTCTGTAAGAGATGGAAGTGTTGATGAAATGCTTATCAATGACAAGGTAAAGAGAATTTTAACTGTGGCTGAATTCTCTAAAAGATTTGAAAAGCCTGGCTTTAAAGCAGAAGAGTCAATTGATAGTTCAGAACACAGGCAGCTTTTAAGAAAGGCTGCAGCAGATGGGATGGTCCTGCTAAAAAATGATGGTCTTTTGCCACTCCAAAATAATATTAAAAAACTAGCAATTATTGGGCCAAACGCAAAAAATGCTCAAATTATAGGAGGTGGCAGTGCAAGCTTAAAGTCACATTATCAAGTTCATCCACTGGATGCTTTAAGACAGAAGTTTGAGCCTGAGGCAAAGGTCACGTATGCAAAAGGCTGTCATACCCATAAGTATCTTCCCAAACTCAATGAGGGTCTCATGGGCAGTGAGAAGGGTTTTTTGGTTGAATATTTTTCAGGAAAGGATTTCGATAAAAATCTTGTGATGCAAGAACACCTTGTTGGTAATAAATTCTGGGTTTTTGAGGGTTTTGCAAAAGAGGTTCTTGCCAAAGAAGAAAGGCCTGATATTTCAGTGAGGTTTTCTTGTGAATATACTCCAAACATTACTGGCAGCCATGAGTTTGAGATCTTTGGGATAGGTCAATGTAAGTTGCTCATCGATGGAAAAGAGATCATTGATAACTGGACTCACACAGACCCAGGTGAAGCTTTCTTTACATTTAGTTCTGCATCAAAAAAAGGAAAGGTGGATTTCCAAGAAGGAAAAAATTATAAAATAGAGATGCTCTATCATTTTGAAGGAGGCTTTCCAGCAGTGTACATTGGCTGTCAGGCTCCAGATGCAGTGGATTTATTTCAAGAGGCTTTAGATGCAGCGATTGATGCAGATCAAGTGATCTTAGTGGTGGGTACGAATTCTGACTGGGAGACCGAAGGAAACGATCGAGCAGATTTCAATTTACCTTTAGATCAAAATAAGTTAATTAACGAAGTTTTAAAGATCAATAAAAATACAACCGTGGTTCTTAATACAGGATCACCGGTAAATATGCCTTGGGTGGACAATGCAAATGCAGTGATTCAGACCTGGTTTGCTGGACAAGAATTTGGCAACGCTTTAGTGGATGTGCTCACAGGCACGGTCAATCCTTCCGGTAAACTGCCAACGACTTTTCCCATCAACATAGAGGACACGCCCGCCTATCATTGCTATCCAGGTAAGGATCTTCAGATGAACTACGAGGAAAAACTGCTAGTTGGTTACCGATGGTATGACAGACAAGGCATTCCTGCATTGTTTCCTTTTGGGCATGGTCTGTCTTACACCAAATTTGACTACAGTAACCTTGCCGTGACAATCAATGAAAGCCTCGAGGTGTCATGTAAATTTATAATAGAAAATACTGGGGACATGGCGGGAGCGGAAACAGCACAATGCTACGTAGCTTTTGAAAACACTAATGAACTTGAGCCCGTCAAAACGCTGCAAGGTTTTGTGAAAGAGACTCTGGATAGCAATGAAACCAAAGAGCTTGAGATCAAGCTTACTGCAAGAAACTTCTCTTATTGGGACATTAAGAGCAAGCAGTGGAAAATTAGAAAAGGGGCTTATGAAATCCTCATTGGGTCTTCAGCTACCGCAATGCATCTCCGAACAACAATTAATCTTGAGCAAGTTCAAGCAGTTCTTGAGCCGTTAGTTTGATCTGTGACGCCTGAATAGAGCTGTTGGTCTCAAAAATAGTTCTTGGGCCAACCAAAGGAAATATTAACGCAGATTTATGCAAGACGTAAGCAAGAGCGATTTGAATCGGTTGAACGTTTTTTTGTGCAGCCATCTCAAAACACTTATCACGACGTTTTAGATTTTTTTCATAGTGCCAAACTCTCATCTCTTCATCTAAATTGGGGTTTGCAAAATGCTCGCTGGACATGACTTCCTTTTTCTTAATAAAAAACCCTCTTGCTTGGCTGGACCAAGGAAAGAGCATGATTTTTTCTGCAATAAGATAATCCATGTAAGCATCATTAACACCGACACACCCAGGCCAAACTGGCTCAATCATTTCAGCCAAACTGAAGTTATTGCTTAGGACTGCAAAAGGTTCTTTTTGTTCCTTGTGTGCATAATCTCTGGCTTCAGAGAAGCGATCAAGCCCCCAATTTGAGGCGCCAATAATATCTATTAAGCCTTCTTCTTTGATCTCAGTTAAAGCATCAATGAATTCTGATACAGGCACTTCCAAGTTATCTCTGTGCAAGCAAAAAATATCCAATTTTTGTATCTGAAGGCGCTCCAGTGATTCAAGTATCTGCGGTCTGATGAATTGTGGCTCACATTCAGGAGTGTGTGCTGCTTTGCCAAGGACCACTACTTCTTGTTCTACCTGCCTGGAATTAATCCACTGCCCAAGATATTTATCACCCATTCCGTTGTTGTAGATGTAGGCAGTATCAAAAATGCGGCCACCCGAGCCGTAAAAATTATCAAACATCGTAAATGCATGAACGTCTGATGTTTGGTTGTCACAACCAAAAGCCAGCCTTGAACCTAATTTATCTATCCCCAATATTGCAGCACTCTCCAGCTTAGATATTTGATGGCGATAAGCATGTGATTCAAGGATAGGGGAGTGTTTAATTGAGTTTCTTGGACAAACAATTTTCATCTGCTTCCTCCATTGGTCCAACCAAAACATATTGCTTTGAGTGTCTGCGTGGGTCACAAAGCTTGATTCAAGTTTGTTCTCAAGAATGCAGCTTGAGGCATGCTCAATTTCTCTGGTAAAGAGTCCAAAAGTATCGAGATAAGACATCTCCTCTTCTGCACCTGAGGAATTAACAATCGCGATCAATGATTTGCCATCTTGAAATTGCCCACAATGCCAAGGCTCGGATACCGTGATTGAAATTCCTCCACTAGAGATGACCAATGTGTTGGCAAGATCCTCATCAATGGCACAACTTAGCTTTGCATCAACCATGTCTGAAAACACTAAATGAGCATCTGAATGAAGATCTACTCCTGTTTCATCAATTCTTCCATATGCCTCAATGCTTTTTGGCTCTGCAAAAGGAAGACCTTCCAAATGACCTGCAATAAGTTTGGCCATAGACAATGGATAGCATCCGACATCCAAGATCGCCCCTCCTCCAAGAAGTGGATTCCTTAGTCGATGGTCCGGAGAAACGTTTGCCGTAAATCCAAACGAAGCTTCAATCAATACTTTCTCATTGGTTTGAGCAAGCAAATATAAATTGTTCAAAATATTTAAGGTTTGCGGGTGGGTTCTATACATGTATGCCTCCATCAAAAAGACTTGAGATGATTGAGCAAGATCTAGCAGAATCATACTTTCGTGCGCATTCATGGTCAGAGGTTTTTCACACAGAACATGTTTTTTATTTTTAATGGCCTCTAATGCATAGGCAAAATGCTCGCTGTGAGGCGTTGCAATATATACAGCATCTATGTCATCTGAGGACATAAAATCCTGAAGAGTGGCAAAGCATTGAATGTGAAATGAGTCAGCAAATTGCTTAGTTTTTTCTTGGGTTCTTCCAAAGACACCAGCTAACTCTGAGTTATGACATCCCTGAATAGAATGAGCAAATGCAGTAGCAATAGATCCTGGGCCTATGACACCCCATTTAATTTGATGCATTCGTTTATTTCCTATCTTCAATCTCTATGATTAATTTTTGATGGAAGATTCTATCAATGGGGTAAAAAGAAACCAAGACAAAGCTGATAAAAACTCCACCAAGCGGAACCCAGGTCATGATTAATTTGAGACCTGCGAGGGTTTCTTGTGACTGGACTTGATTGGGCTCAAAACCAATTTTTGTCAGAGCCACTCCTAAAAAAAGTGCAGCAATTGCTATTGCGCCTTTTTGGGCAAATGTCATAAATCCATACAGGGATGATTCAGTTCGAATGCCTGTTTTCCATTCCCCATATTCAATGGTATCTGGGAGCATTGACCAAAATAATACACCCGTTGCACCATTGCCAAAGCCAATAAAACTTAGGATTAACAAGAGCTCAGTCAAAGTAGAGATTGGATAGAGATAGAAGATCAAAAACCCAATGAGCAGCAAGGTCATGGCTATCATCCAAGAGTTTCTTTTTCCTATTTTTAATGCCGCATATGCCCAAAATGGAATTGCCAGGAGAGCACTCCCACCACTGATGCCTAAAACAAGGCCTTGATAGGCGTGAAGATCAAGATAATATTTAACAAAGTAAATTAAATTGTTATTAAACAAAATTGAAGTTGAGACAAGAATTAAAATAGATGCAAAAACAATCCAAAATGGATAGTTGTTGGCCACTGACTGAGCAATCTTTAAAAAACTAGGTAATTGAGCAGCAGTAAAATTAAAGCTTCTCTCTTCTACATATCGAACAGTAATGCTTAGAACAAGAACCGCGACCAGGCCTGAAATCATTCCTAGATATATAAATCCAAGAGCTTCTTCTCCCCCACCAAACCACAAGACGATTGGAAAACCCAAAGCTGAGATTGTTAAAGTTCCAAAGGATGCTCCAATCATGCGAGCAGTGGTAAGTTTTGTTCGCTCATCACTGTCATCGGTGATTCTGGCAGTTAAAGAAGAATAGGGAACACTAACAATAGTAAAGCATGTTCTATGAATTAGATTCGCGGCCAATAAAAAGACAAATAATTGCGTCCCCTCAAAAGGTGGAACCCAGAATAAAAGGACAAATGACAAAGCCAGAGGAACTGCTCCATAAAAAATATAAGGCCGATAGCTTCCCATCTTCGTTCTGGTTCGCTCTGCTAGATACCCCATGAAAGGATCTGTGATTGCATCCCATCCAATACCAAGTGCATAAATCCATCCGGCAAGCAAAGGTGTAATGCCAACAATATCTGTATAGAAATATAAAAGGTACAAGCCCACACCGCTCCAATATAGGCAAATTGCATAATCGCCTATGCCATATGCTGCTCGAACTTTATTAGAAACTGTTTGTGAATTCATAAGTATTAAATGACTATATCAGTCTTATGAACTCTTGGTAATGTGGGCTGAGTAGATTAGGATAAAAATTCAATGGACTCAAAAAATACATATTCGGAAGGTTATTCAGAGACAAATGGAGTAAAAATATTTTACCGTGATTATGGTCCAGCAGATGGTAAACCTGTGTTGTTAGTTCATGGTCTAGGTGCTCAACTAGTGCATTGGCCTCCTCACTTAATAGCCTTTTTACAAGAACATAACTATCGACCTATTACTTACGATAACAGGGATGCCGGCCTATCATCTAGATTTTTTGGTGAGCCATCTTTTGTTCTAGATTATATAAAGTATTTTTTTCGCTTTCCGATTAAATCTGAATACACGATAGATGATATGGCAGAAGATGGAATGAATTTGCTAAACACTCTAGCCATCAAAAAAGTACACATCATAGGGACTTCAATGGGTGGCATGATTGCTCAAATTATCAGCGCTCAATATCCTGACAGGATTAAATCATTTACATTGATCGCGTCAACTGCTTCGACGCCTAGCCCCATGAATGCTCCTTCAAACGAAGTGCAAACATTGATGATGGCAAGATCAAAAAATCCTAATCCCACCATAGAGGAGGTCTACAAAAGAGAAGTCGCTTTTGTGACGTTAATAGGCATGGAAGGTCGAGAAGTAGACACTCCAGAATTTCGCGCAGAAACACTCAAAAACTTTCAGCGTGCTCAAGATGGATCGGGGTATTCTAGGCAACTGTTGGCCATTCTTGCCTCCAAGAATCGAATCGACAAAGTCAAACAGATCAAAGCACCAACTTTAATTATTCATGGGAAGCATGACCCAATGATTGATCTAAAAAATGCTCACAAGATGCATACACTAATACCAGGCAGTCAATTAGAAATAATTGCTAATATGCGTCATTTAATAGAGCCTGAGATTTTAAAGCAATTTGAAATGAGACTACTGGAGCATTTAAAGCTTAACGATTAATGCGCCGAACCTAATGTGGCGTGATAACCATTACAGCTATAGCTGATTAGAATTTTTTATATCTAATTTAAAAAACAACATGATGCCGGTGATTGAGCTGATTAAAGCTAAAATTGAAAAAATCTTTAGTAGCAAGTTACCAATGTTATCTCTGTCTTGCCAGTCCATGATGTGAAGCCCCCACATTAAATCCCAAATTCTCCACTTATTGGATCTGATGGCAACAACATCACCAGAGTACGCATTAAGATAGACGTTGATTTCAAGACCATCTTGAGCCTTGCCTACCACTTTATATAAAGGCAAAGATCTGCCCCTAAACTCAGAGCCCCTTTCAGATTCTAGGATTTCTTCAGTGGAGACTGGGGATAAGGTTGTTCGCTGTTTCACTACTTCCATCGCATCATTCATCGAAAGCTTTTCCAGGTCATCTCCAAACCTATCTAGGTATTGCGTTTTATTGGCAGTTTTAATAATAACAATGTCTTCGTTGAGTCTCTTTTTTATATCAAGGGTTTTAATCGAACTGAATTTAAAATCAATCTCACCCAAATCAATTGAATGCTGCTTCTGAGTAAGATATTGCTCTCCCCTGACTAACTCAATTTTATTGAATGCGAAATAGATGCCAGAAATAGTCCAAAGCAGTAGCTGCAAAGAGATTGCGAAACTGAGGTACTTATGAGTTTTACGAATGATAAAATTCATCGTTTTAAGATTTTTACAATTTCATCAATCTTTGCTTCAACGTCACTCTCACTAATCAAAGATTCTTTAATGCACTCGCGCAGGTGAGTCTTTAGAATTTTTCCTTCGACCGTTGTAATAGAATTTTTGATTGCTTTAATTTGATTTAAGATATCTACACAATATTGGCCCTCTTCAATCATCTTATCAACTCCACGAACCTGACCCTCTATTCGGCGAATGCTTGATAGCTGCTCTTTATGACACGGATGTTTCATAGCTTATAAAAAGTTAGGAACAACGTAAGTAAAAATTGAGGCAAATAAAAATATTGCTATGGATACATAATACAAAAGCCTGGATCTTCTGCGCGTTTCCATACATGTTCTGCCAAGCTCTGGATCTGCTGGACAAGGCATATAGTAAGTTTTGTAATTCACATATCCAGCAATCAGAATCATTGCTACAGCAAAAACTGTGATGTAAATTTTATACTGAGAAAGCACAATGAGAAATGGAAATATTGTAATGAGGCTTGCAAAGCTTGCCCCAGCACCCAGGGCAACAAAAACCGCCGGCAAGGCACAACAGATGAGCGTTGAAGATGATGCAAACAATGAAAAAAAGTTTGATGTCTTGTCACTCATGCCAACACTCCCAATCAAAACTAAGCCTCTAAAATCTGTAATTCTGTTGCGTTTTGACCATTGGCAAGTATTTTTTTCTTGATATCATCAAAATCAATCTCTTTGGTCTTAGGATATGCAATCATCACCTTACCGCTGTCTAAATCAACATCGATTTTCATGACGCTCTTGTCCTTTGAAAAAGTCTTCTCTATGCCTCGAGCACAAAAATCACAGACCATGCCTTTGACACTAACCATTGCAACATTCACTCCAGTCAAGCCTTCCATGAATGTATCAAATCTCTCAGGGTTTACATCAAGATTTTTACCATCCACCATCGTCTCATGCAGATGGCCTTCATGTGAATGCTCGCTCATATCCTCAACATGATTGTGTTCTGCCCAAGTAAATGGACTGATAAATAAACATACTAATAAAATTCTATTCATAACTTTCTCCTTTTTTTAAAATCTATAAACCACATGCAAATCCCATTCAGTTTTATCGTTATAACCAAACTCAATGAGAGCATTGCCACTAAAAAACTTTAACACTGGATAGGTAGACCAACCTCTGGTAAGTGAGTTTTTCTTGGTCTTGACCATGATCCATGTGTGTAAATCTCCATAATCTCCAAGATAGGGTGCAACACCCAATTGCATGTATTGATCTGAGTAGTCTTGCACACTTTTATTTTGCACTTCTTTGTACCCAAAACCTGAAAAGAGTCTTCTGGTCTCCCAATCTCCATGGATACCGTAAAAGGTACTATCGCTATTGTTTAGGGAAATGCCTGCTTGAGCATAAAGATTGCGTTGCGATCCTTTTCTATTTTTTCGGTTCAGCAAATAGGTGAATCTGAACGAGGTTTGCTGCGTGTTAGAGAACTTATCATCAGCTTTTTCTATTCCAATGGAGTATTTATAAGATGGTGAATAGTGCGCATAAACAGAATCTTGAATGCTGTCTGAGAAATACATAAGCGTAGATCCGCCTGAATATGATATGGGCCTAGAGTCAACATTGGCCATAAAAATCACAATAGTGATTGCAGCTAAAAATTTATTTATACCCATGGGGGGTATGCTACACCCATCGAAAAAAATAGCAATCAGAAGAAAATTATGACTTGAGATGATAAGCTAAGATAATATCTTGGCTCAACTAAACGAGGAAACGCTTAATCCAAATGGCATCTTTCGACATCAAATCAGAATTAGATTTACATGAATTGACGAATGCAGTTGATCAAGCAAACCGAGTCCTTAAAAATCGCTTTGACTTCAAAGGCACAGGTGCTGCATTCCTTCTTAATGCCCAAGAAATTCTCTTGACAGCCAAGGAGGATTTTCAAATCAAGCAAATGGAACCAGTGCTGCAAGAAGCTCTTGCAAAACGTGGGATAGATCTTAGAGCACTAAATCCAGGAAACGTGGATGTGGCTAATGGTGAAGCCAGGCAAACCATTAGTTTAAAAGAAGGGATAGATAGGGAGCTAGCTAAAAAAATTACCACTCTGATCAAGCAATCTAAGGTGAAAGTGCAAGCGGCAGTTCAAGGTGACAGCGTCAGAGTCACAGGTAAAAAAAGAGATGAATTGCAAGAAATCATGCAGATCATCAAGGATGAAAAGTATGAAATGCCCCTGCAGTTTGATAATTTTAGGGACTAATTATTTTCTAGGTTCCCCAAGTCACGTTAATGCTAACAGAACATTTTCACAATAATCTCAAAGGTCTAGGCCCTTACCCTGATAATTTAATTTCTGTGTTGAATCTAGAAAATGCCAAGGCTGCGTTTGATGAAATCAAAACATGGCAAGGTTATGCCAGCACTCCCCTTCGATCATTAGATAAAATTGCTGCTGAGATTGGAGTAAAAAATATTTACTATAAAGATGAAAGTTCTCGCTTTGGGATTGGAAGTTTTAAGGCACTTGGTGGAACGTATGGTGTTTTAAAATTTATCCATCATGAATTGCAGTTAGAGATTGGAGGTCAACTAAGCATTGCGGATATTCATCAAGGAAAATATTCTACGCAAATTTCTAATTACACTGTAACCACAGCCACTGATGGGAATCACGGCCGAGCTGTGGCGTTTGGTGCAAAACTATTTGGCTGCAAGTGCGAAATATATATTCATGCTGAAGTAAGCAAAGGACGTCAAAAAGCCATGGAGGTTCTTGGTGCCAACGTTGTCAGGATCTCAGGTAACTATGACGAATCACTACGCATATGCGTTGCAGAAGCTAGCAAAAATAACTGGCATGTCATTTCCGATACTTCCTTTGAAGGCTACACCAAGTATCCGCGCTACATCATGGCTGGGTACAATGTCATGGCAGAAGAAATTGTCCAGCAACTACATGAGCTGCCTCTACCCACGCATATATTTTTACAAGGTGGCGTAGGTTCATTCCCTGGAGCTATTTGCGGATATTTTTGGGAAAAATTTCCTGAAAAGGATATTAAGGTTGTGGTGGTTGAGTCCGAGCATGCCCCCTGCCTCATTCGAAGTGCTCAAAACAATCAAATGACTTCGGTGAATATTAAACAAGAAACAATGATGGCTGGTCTGTCTTGTGGGGAGCCTTCGCTACTAGGATGGAAAATCCTGAAATCAGGAACCGATGATTTTATTACCATTAATGATTCATCCATACCTGAATTGATGAGAGTATTGGCGATCAATAATCCGAAAATTGAGGCCGGAGAATCGTCTGTTGCCGGATTAGCGGGATTAATAGAATCAATGAAAGATCAAAAGATTTCAGAGACTATGGGGCTGAATGACGAAAGTGTTGTTTTGTTATTTGGAACAGAAGGGGCCACAGATCCTGAGATTTATCATTCAATTGTTTCGTGATAATTTCATTCATTTTTAAAATTGTCATAAACTCTAGCTATGGGAATTAAACATTTAAAATCTAATGCAGGAATTGAAGATATTCTAGAAGTCCTGGATCAAGATGCTGGCCTGATTATTGATGATGTTTTATCTGATACAGAGCTCCAACAAATTAAGATTGAGCTTGAGCCTTATCTTCAAAATAATCTTAAAGGAGATAATGATTTTACTGGATTCAAGACAAAGCGAGTTGGTGCGTTAATGGCTCGATCGCCAAAATGTAGAGAGCTAGCCTTAAATCCTATGATCAATGAGGTTTCACAGAAATTTTTAGAGCCCCATTCTGATGGCTATCAACTCCATTTCACTTCTGCAATTTCGATCGGTCCTGGTGAAACACCACAAGTTTTGCATCGTGATAGAGGTGTTTGGGGTGGTTATGTTCCTCGAACAATTGAAACGCAACTTAGCACTGTTTGGGCAATTACAGATTTTACGAAAGAGAATGGAGCAACTCAGGTAGTTCCAGGCTCTCATAAATGGAACAAAGAAAGATCCCCTCTCCCAGAAGAAATTGAATATGCAGAAATGTCAGCTGGCTCAGTCTTCATTTACACAGGCTCAGTAATGCATGGTGGGGGCACCAACAAAAGCAATGCAGATCGCTTGGGGGTATTTTTACACTATGCACCTAATTGGTTGAGGCAAGAAGAGAATCAATATCTCTCCTGCCCACCCTCTATTGCCAAAGACTTACCAGAAGAATTGAGAGATTTGATGGGATATTCACAAGGGGGTTATGTATTAGGGTTTTATACTGATCCAACTGATACAGAGGGCAAGCTTGAATCAGTTTCTCCCAAGAAAATCTTTGGGGAATCTAATGATCGATTTAAGATAAACACATCAGAAGAATTGGTAGGCAGTTCGTCTAAGAAAAAGTAAAAAAATATTTTATAAATTATGTCTGACGAACTACTGAAGTTGTATCCACCAATCGAGCCCTATGAAAAAGGTTTTATGAGTGTTGATCAACACGAAATATATTATGAACAATGCGGCAATCCAAATGGAAAGGTAGCTGTTTTCTTGCATGGTGGTCCCGGAGGAGGAGGCAGCGGTGACGTAAGAAGGTTTTTTAATCCTGAGCTCTATAGGATTGTGGTGTTTGATCAACGTGGTTGTGGGCGGAGTAAACCTCATGCCTCTTTAGAAAACAACACTACCTGGGATCTGGTATCGGATATCGAGTGCCTAAGAAAGAAACTTGATATTGAGAAGTGGTTAGTTTTTGGGGGATCATGGGGGAGCACTTTAGCTTTAGCTTATGCTCAAACTCATCCCACCTCAGTGAGCGAGATGGTTTTAAGGGGAATATTTTTACTGCGTGAAAAAGAGCTTAATTGGTTTTACCAAGATGGAGCTAGTCATGTCTTTCCTGAGGCTTGGGCTGACTTTATAAAAATGATTAACCCAGACAAGCGATCAAATCTTATGCAGGCATATCATGAAATCTTTACTGGTGAAGATCGACAAAAGAGTTTGGATGCAGCAATTGCATGGTCTCGTTGGGAGGCAGCTTGCAGCAGCATAAATTACTCCCCAGAAAGAGTAAAAGAATTCTCAAACTCAGAATTTGCACTGGCCTTTGCTTTGATTGAAAATCATTACTTTATTAATAAGGGTTTCTTGGAAAATGAAAATCAACTACTCAATGAGATAGATAAAATTCGTTCTATCCCTGCTGTGATTATCCAAGGACGTTATGACATGGTATGTCCTCCTGAAACAGCATATGAGCTTTCTGAGCAATGGCCTGAAGCCTCATTGGTTATTGCACCTTTTTCTGGTCACACAGCCTTTGAAAAAGAAATCACTCATGAGCTGGTAAGGGCAACCAACGAGTTTGCCAAAATTCAATAATAAATGAAATCATATATCTCACACTTGGAGTGCTCTAAGACTGGAAGTATTTATTCTGCTGATGAAATTCATAATCTCTCAGAAGATGG
>ENA-OSJC01001121-OSJC01001121.1-marine-metagenome-genome-assembly--contig:-NODE-1121-length-22851-cov-6.422455_pt1 | contig 22851 bp, 20 predicted proteins | sample MGYA00237885_ERZ534234 | MGnify/ENA primary metagenome ERZ534234 (study PRJEB26413, sample SAMN06343907) | marine metagenome | isolation source: coastal waters | place: Atlantic Ocean: West Antarctic... | reverse complement strand
TAACAGCGCTTTTTATGATAATATGCTAGGATTATTTATTGTAATTTTAGTTTGTCTTTCATCTCAAGATAAATTTAGAGAATCTACAGAGATTGAATAAAAACACATGAATATATTTAAAACAAACTATGCAATTTTAGATTTAATATATTCTGCCAAGAGTTATTATGCATGGTCTTATTTAGCATACTTTGATTTAAAATTAAAATATCGCAAGACTTATCTTGGTCCGTGGTGGGTAGTAGTTGGTATGGCTGTATCCGCAGGACTTCTATGCCTAGTTTGGAGTACAATATTTAATCTTGATTGGCGAAATTTTCTATTATACTTATTTTCGGGTTTTATTATATGGACGTGGATTACTTCAATAATTAATGATGGCCCAGAGGTTTTTTATGGTAGTTCAGCTTTAATAAAGGCATACCCGTCCCCCCCAATATTTCATGTGCTACGAAAGTCATATCTTAACATGTTGTTATTTCTTCATCACCTACCTCTGATATTAATTTTATTGTTAATTATGCAGCCTGAAATAAATATTAGGGTTATCTTGACTTTACCTATAGCAATGTTACTAATTTTTATTAACTCTGTATTATATTCCTCAATAATTGGAATTATTTCAGCTAGATTTAGAGATGTAGAGCCTACAGTGAAGGCTTTAATGGTTCCAATGCTTTTACTTACGCCAGTACTTTGGAAACCAGAAATGCTTGGGGAATATGTAAATTATATTTATATAAATCCATTTACATATTTTGTTGGTATTGTTAGGAATGATTTAATTGGGCTTGAATTTGATATTTATATTTGGTACGGAGCAATTTCAATAACTTTTATACAATTAATTGTATTTTTACTTATTTATTCTAAGAAAAGAAATAGAATTATTTTTTGGGTTTAACGATATGACATCACATATAAAATTAAAAAATGTTTCATTAGACTTCCCAATATACGAGGGAGCAGATTTTTCATTTAGGAACAAAATATCAAGCTTTGGTAGGTTAAGCTTAAATAAAGGAAATGATAATAAAGTGCGAAGGGTAGTCAGAGGGTTAGATAATTTAAACATAGATATCAATACTGGGGATAAAATAGCAATAATAGGCCCAAATGGTTCTGGTAAAACTACTCTATTGAAGTTATTGGCAGGAATTTATATGCCCACCTCAGGAGAGATAGAAATAAATGGAAAAGTTAATAGTATGATAGATCTTGGATTTGGATTTGTAGATGATGCTACTGGATATGAAAATATTATGTTATCAAGAGTTATAAGAGGTGAGTCAATAAGAGATAAAGATAGTATTATGAGCGCTGCTGAAGAATTCTCTGGCTTAGAGCAGTTTTTAAATTTACCAATTAGAACATATTCATCCGGAATGAAGTCGAGATTGGCATTGTCGTCGGCTCTATATAGTGTGCCAGACATTCTTTTAATTGATGAGTTCTTTTCAACAGGGGATTTGGAGTTTTCTAAAAAAAGCAGAAGCAAGATTAAGGAAATAATGGATAATTCATCAATTATGATGTTTGCTTCTCATGACTTAAGCCTTATTAAGGAACTTTGCACGAAAGCAATATATATGAAAAATGGAAGTATAAGCTACTATGGCGGTATTGATGAGGCAAGATTAATGTATGAAAAGGATTACTCATAAGGAAATAAAATATGTCAGATTACGTAGATCTAGAAAATAGAAAAAAAAGAATGAATGCTTTATTTGCCGGTACAGACAGCCAAAATGAAGGCGGTTTAGTTAAGGTATTACCAATTAATGAAAAAAGTATTAATAACCTCGAAAATGCAGTTATGTATTATATTTGGGACTGTATAGTGTCATCAAATCCGGAACAAGATGTAAAAATTGATAGTAATTTTTATAAAAATTATGAAAAGATAATAAAGGAACTCCCAAATATTACCCCTAACGGATTACTTGTTCCGAAAAAAGAAAATTTACTGTCATTTAATAAGCTGCAGAGAATCATATATCAAGAATTTGAGAAAAATAATCTAAATAGTAAAATTGATAAGGTTCAATTTCCTGTCAATATAAGAATTCAAAGTGGGGCATTTAATGGAGGGGAGAGACCTAGGTCATCAGAAAAAAAACATACTGATATTTGGGCTGGAGATCCATCAGGGGCAATAATAGTTTTCCTTCACATAGCAGGAGATCACAAGAATATTGGTATAAACTTTTTTGAACCAAGCAATTTCCCGCAAGAGTTACTTAGGACACTTGATGACTACAACGAAGGAAATAGTAAGATCGGGGAATTAAAAAAACTAAATATGACGTATGATGATTCTGGGTGGATATTTGCTGATCCCTTTTTAATTCACCAAACATTTAAAAAAGTAAAATCTCTAAGAGTATCTTTAGACTTTAGATTTATGCCAAAAGAAAAAATAGATTCAGATACTTGTGAAGACGAAAACAGAAAGCCATATTTTATCACGCCAAAACTATGGTCAAAATATGGGGACTCAAAAATATTATCTTCAAAACAAACATTATTAGGAGACTATAAAAAAAATAATTTCACAAAATCATATCCTGTGGAAATTTTCTGTAAAGATATTTTAAATAACTCGAAAAAAAATATTTTATCAAATAAGAAATTCATTGGTAAGAATTATATTCTTGAAAAATTTAACATATCTCTTATAGAGTTTGAAGAATTATTCGGGAAAGACTTTGAGTTACTAGAGTATGAGGTTATGCATGGTGAAGACAGAGATAACATTATAAAGACTGTGCTGGAAAAAATAAATCTAAAAAATTTAAGAGTTTCAGGTGAAAATAATAATGATGTCTGGGAAAAAGGGTGGGGTGAAATATTAGAAGAAATTGCAGAAAACTTTCATCCAGATAAAATAATGCCACAATATTTTGATCATCATAATATTATGAGATTAGACGGGAATTACATCAAAGCAATCTCGAGTAATTTTGTATATAAGTATGATCAAATTATTAGAAAAATTATAATAAAAAAACATATTGATACTAAAAAATTAATTGAAATTGGTTGCGGTACAGGAAGTGGTACGTTGATTGCAGCTAACATGCTTAGCAAAAATATTGAATTGATTGCTAGTGATTGGGCAACTAAGTCACAATTAATAGTTGATAAAATTAGCGATTACACAAAAAGACCAATAAAGTCAGTTCAGTTTAATATGCTAGACCTTAAAGGTTGGGATGAATTAGGTGTAGATAAAGATTCAACTATTATAAGTTTTCATGCTTTAGAACAGCTTGGTGATAACTATAAGTTGCTTCTAGATAAACTTGCACAAGAAAAAATTAAATGTATTCATCTTGAGCCTATAGTGGAGTTTTATGATAATAATAATTTATATGATGAGTTAGCATTAATTTATCACAAAAAAAGAAATTATTTAGGTTCTTATTTGTCTGAAATCAAAAGATTAGAAGGCTTAGGTAAGGCAAAAATAATAAAGGAGCAAAGGATATCTTTTGGAGACAGATACCATGAAGCTTATAGCTTATTAATTTGGCAGGGTAAATAATAATTATTTTATAAAAGCCCTTAAGTCATAATTAAATTTAGTTTTAAATATATAATTAGTATGATTGATTCTACTTTTGTGTTCTGCAAAGTTATTAAATATATGTTCTGAATTAACAACTAATGAGCATATTTCTTCTCTTCTGTCATAAATAGAATCTATATCTATTTTATAAAACCTGCATAGCAAAACAATTTCAACGTAAATTTTAGAAGTGCTCTTGTTTGCTAAAATATTATTGTCATATAAAAAAGGTAATATCTTGAGGTAATTTATCTTATTAAAAAAATTTGTAGCATCTGTATTACCCTTATATTTACGAATAAAATTAAACCTATGCTGAAAATCAAAGATAGCATTCTCTTTCATGTCTAAAAAAAAATTACGATAATAGATAAATTTATAATATATTTTTTTATATTTTTTAAAAATATTTTTCGTATGAGGATCAATCACAGTTCTGTATAAAAGTATTGCTTGCCACCTTGATTCAGACAGCGCATTTTTTTTTGCAAAAATATTACTAAGTCTAGGTGAGGTTAAATTTGAAAAAGAAAAATATAATATTTCTTTAATAATTTTAAATGTGTAAGAAAGTAGCAAAGAAAGAATATATAGAATTTTTAATGGACTAATTAGAAACTCATTAATAATAATTCTCAGGATTTTTTTAGTTACTACAAACAGCGCTATTAATGATTTTGTAATATTAAATATTGCATATATAAGCATAAAACTTACTCGCCGTATTAAATTCTTAGATAATTTTTTATTTAATAGATATTTTTTTGAGTAAGTATCCAGTTTAGACTTAGTTTTAAGGTTAAACTTAGGTTCAATGTTAAGCATAAGATTACTGTATAGAGAATCTTGAGCTTCTATATAGAACCTTACAGTATTAAATATCTTCAGAGTATTTTTATTTAATCTAGAAAACACTTTATTTTTACGAGTGACTTTAGTAATTTTATTTGTCGGGGCATTGCAAAAATATGAAGTACTCTTGGTGATTATTTTGCTAATGTTGAGATACAGTTTAGCAACTATTTTTACAGGTAAGCCTAGCAACATATCGATTATTATCGTTTTAAGTAAATACAATGGGACAGTGATTATTACCAATCTAATTAAATAAAAAAATATTTGTCTCGAATATATTAACAAGTACAATAAAGCTAATGTAACTTTAAACGGAGAGTTGATAATTTCTCTTATTACTTTTTTCATAATAATATTTAGAAATATTAAAATTTTAATATATTCTAAAAATATATGACCTACCGTTATAATAATTCTATATAAAGCTAAAGGTATAATGATAAATAACAAGACCGCAAATTTATATAAATTTATATTTGAATTTTTCCTATAAAAGTTCTTATGGAATGCAGTGTATAATCTTAGAAATTCATATGTTTTCTGTAATTTATATCTTAGTATTAGAGTATAAAATAATAATTTTATATTCTCTATGGTCATCTGTGTATACGCACCAAATGTATGCTTCCTGTAATCTTTACCTCCACCACCATATTTAAAATATTGTAACGATTTTATAAAGTTACCCATAACTATTTTTATTATAGAAAGTTTATAAGGAAATTTAGATAGAACTGTATTATTTAGCTTTATAATAATATTTTTATTTTTTTGCGTAATCCTAATATCTTTATATTCCGGGGAGTTTATATAATTTTTTTCTTTATATATTTGTGCTTTTATTAATTGAGATCTTCTCGATGCCTCTAATTGAGTTTTATAGGATACTAATTCAAACCAGCTTGCTGTAGTTGAGAACAATCTTTTAGTGACTTCTTTTTTATTATAACCAAGTGATGCTCCCTCTCCTTCAAATATAAAATCATTTATAATTATGTCCCTTGTTTCTTTGACTCCATTAAATCTATCATGGTACGAAAAGTAGTATGCTACTAATTGATTAAAAGTATCAGGACCTAATGTTGGATTCCAGTCTCCGCAAGTATCAATCCATTTTTTGGTAGTTATAGCAGATGTTTCTGGCGCGAAACAACATTCCCAGGGCTCCGAATAATTTCTGTATCTGAAGCGAGATGTGCGTAATCTAAATAACGCATCTGGAAACATATCTACGTACTGCATTAAAATCTTATCCCAACCTTGAATTGGTATTCTCATTTCATCATTCATATTCCAAACAAAATAAGTGTCTTTTTCACATATCAGAAGCATGTCGTTCATAGATCTCCATAGATCTGAGAAATCTCCTAATAACGGTGTGGATACATATTTTATACTCACTATTGAAGTATTTACTAAATCTTCAAGCAAAGTATTCATTTGCTGATCATTGTCATCAATTTTTACAACAACCTCTATTAAATCTATATTTTCAACATTTTTTTCTAGAGATTTAATAAATTCAGAGAAGTTTAAAGGGTCATTTGACTGAAGGTGTATTGACAAGAGTTTTTTATACTTAAATTCCTTCTTAGTATCTTTTAGACCAAGACTTCTTTTTATATAATTTACGTGGTTTGTCATTTTGTTAGAAACTTTATGGAATGAATTGAATTCAGTATAAAGTTATTACTATTATTATTAAAGCACTGATTTTATATACTAAATATATTATAATTTAAGAATCTTTTATCAATATATGTGATTAAAACAATGAATCAGTGCGTAATACTAGTTGGTGGAAAAGGATCAAGATTAGGCGAGATTACTAAAAACTTCCCAAAACCAATGTTAAATATTGATGATAAGCCTTTTATAATTCATCTAATAGATCAAGTGAAAAAATTTGGATTCAAAGATATTTTATTACTTACAGGTCATTCGGCAAATATTGTTGATGATTATTTTGAAAACAACATTATTAATAATATTTCTATTAAAATAATTAAAGAGGACATTCCTTTAGGGACTGCGGGAGCATTAGTAAATGCATACGAGCATTTAGATGAATTTTTTTTCTTAATGAATGGCGATTCTATTGTTGATGGAAATTGGCTATCAATAATTGAGAATTTAGATACTGATAACGATGTGTCAATGGCCCTTATAAGAAAAAAAGATTGCAGTAGATATGGTAGTGTTAAATTGTCGGGTAATAAAATTATAAAGTTTGATGAGAAAAACAATATCAAGGAAGAGGGTCTTATAAATGCTGGTGTTTACTGCATACGTAAAAAAATTATATCTACTTTACCCTTAAAAAAATTGTCTTTTGAGAAAGAAGTACTACCAGGCCTTGTTAAAAATAATAGAGTTTCAGGCTTGGAAATTAATGGTTATTTTATTGATATTGGGACCCCAGATAGTTTAAGTGAAGCAGGAAAGACTAATTGGATAAACGAAAATAAAGCAATTGTTTTTGATAGAGATGGGACTTTGAATATTGATAATGGATACACTTACAAAGTAGAAGATTTAAAATGGAAACCTGGTGCTATTAAATTAATCAGATACCTGAACGATTTAAACATCTTGGTTTTTGTAGCCACGAATCAAGCAGGCATAGCTAAGGGTAAATATAAAGAAAGCGATATGCATTTATTTCATAACGAAATGCAAAAACATCTTAGAAAAGAAGGTGCTCATATAGACCAATTTTATTACTGTCCATATCATCTAGATGGCTCTATTTCTGAATATGCCATTGATAGTCAGAATAGAAAGCCTAAAACAGGAATGCTGGAAGAAATATCTCTAAAATGGAAGATTAGTAAAGAAAATATGGTGTTTATTGGAGATAGAGATACTGATATTCAGTGTGCAAATAATTTTCAGATAGATAGTATAAAGTATAATGGGCTAGATAATCTTTTAGATTTAAAGGATAATATGAGAAAAATTACAGGATAAAGTAGTGAATTTTGATAAGAAAGAAATAGACTCTAAGATTAATTTTTTTAATAATAATGGTTACGTTATTTTAGATGACGTATATGAGTCAAAAGAATGTGACGAAGTTATAAAACATGCGCACAGAGTTATAGGATCTTCAGAAGACCTAACTCCGTTAATGAATATTCATAAAAGCTCAGACGTCATACAAAAATTTATGGCTAAGAAGAATTTACTGCAATTTATTAATTCTTATTTTAGCGATACGGCATTAGGGCTCCAAACAGAATTTTTTTTCATGCCTCCCAAAACAGTTGGCTTCAACCCTCATCAAGATAATACCTATGTGGAAGCAGCATCAGATTCTTTTATCTCTGCGTGGTGTGCGTTGACAGACGTTAATGAGGATAATGGAGGTTTAATTATTTGGCCAAAAACTCATCAGGAAGAAGCTTTGGATACAGTAGATACAGGATTATCTAAATCTAATAATCAAGATCCAAACGCAACTATTAGAAAAACTCTAGTTCCGGAAAAATATCAGCAGCAGTCACCTAAAATCAAAAAAGGAAGTGTTTTATTGATTCACAGTTGGTTAGTTCATGCCTCCAATACAAATAATTCATCTAGCAATAGATACGCATTATTATGTACTTATCTTAAAGAGCATACTAATTTTAGATCGGGGACATACGCAAGAAGGAAACCATTTTCATTAGACGACACTATTTAAACCATGAACCCTAAGATTGATACTAAGATAGCTAGAGGCCACATGGGAAAAACTATTGTTTTTGAGTCAGATAGGGACCATGAATTATTTATGCAGGACTTTTTAAGCCCAAGTTACATGCAGGATAAATTCAATTCTTGGAAAGTTTTAGAAAATTATGATATCAAAAATATAGATTTTAAAAAATCATTAATTAATGAATTAATTAATAAAGGTGTAGCAAAAAAAGAAGAATTAGAGAAGCATGGTAATTTATTAGAAAATTTACATAAATGCCTGCATGATTCTAAAAAAAATTTAGATGACACAGAGCAAAATGAAGTTTCTATAAATTTTTATGATATATCTGACGCATTTAAAGATGAGTATCTCAAGTTTCTTAAGTATAATATAGCAAAGTTGTTTTCAGAGCCTATATACTTTCAGAGCGTCCCAACATTTAGATTTCATTTTCCAAACCAAAAAGGATATGAATGGAAAGACCGATATCATACAGACATAATGCTTGGTCACCCACCTTACGAGCTAAATGTTTGGATACCATTCACAAAAGTTTTTGGTTCAAATAGCATGAGAATCACTCCATTGAAAGATAGTCTAGATTTTATTAAGGATAGTAACTATAACTTTGAATTATTTGCAAAGAATGTACAATATAAACCTGATTATATAAGTAAATTGAAGGAAAAGTCGGCGGCTTTAAGTATGAATTATGGTGAGTTCATAGTCTTTGACCCTAGGTGCTTACATTGCACACAGCATAATCAAACAGACGTCACAAGAATTAGTTTAGATATAAGAATAATAACAGCAGAGAACTTAAAAAAATATTCGAGGGAGTATAGGACTACAGGTAGAAAAAAAATGTTATTTCAACCTGGCCACTACTTTTCAGAAAAACCAATTCTATTATGAAAAAATTTGATATAAAAAAAGCTTATTACTTATTTTATCTGATTCGAAAGAGTGAAGAGAAAATAATTGAATTATATGATACTGATAAAATCAAAAGTCCAGTTCACTTATCTATTGGGCAAGAAGCTATTGCCGTTGGTGTGAGTTTAGCATTGCAAAAATCAGATATCGTATTTAGTAATTATAGAGGGCATGCTCATTATTTAGCGCGCGAAGGAAATCTCAATGAGATGTGGGCAGAACTATATGGGAAAATTGACGGTTCATCAAGAGGTAAAGCTGGCTCAATGCACTTGAGTGATTGGTCAGTAAACTTTATGACAACCTCAGCAATAGTAACTTCAGCAATTCCAGAAGCTGTGGGTTATGCATATGCGCAGAAGTATAAAAATAACGAGGGTGTAGTTATATGCTACCACGGCGATGGCGCGGTAGACGAAGGTGTTTATTGGGAATCTCTTAATTTTGCCAGTTTGCATCAGCTGCCAATTTTATTTGTATGTGAAAATAATAAATACGCTATCTATACTCATCAAAATAAGAGAATGCTCGGAGATTCTATTGTGGAAAGAGCAAATTCTTTTGGCGTAGATTCATCAAGGGTTGATGGGCTCTCAACAGAAGATTTTTATAATGCTACCCAGAAATCTATAAATAAAATTAAAAATAATGGTGGGCCTATGCTCATCGAATGTTTAACAACTAGGTGGAGAGATCATGTTGGTCCCGGTGAAGATAGGCATATTAAATTTAGATCAGACAAAGAGCTTGATATTTCAATCAAAGATGACGACCTAAAGAATTTAGCAAAATTATTAACTAAAGAAGAGGTTAAGGAAGTTCAAGATGATGTTGAGCGCAAAATAAGTTTAGCAATTAACTATTCTGAGAAGTCTTCTTTTCCAGAAATTTCAGAAATCACGGATGAAGTATATGGATAATTTAAAAGAGATTAATTACGGGGAAGCAATATACGAAGGTTGCTACCAAGAAATGGAGAAAGATGACTCTGTTTTTGTATACGGCCTTGGGGTTGATGATCCTAAAGGACATTATGGAACCTCAAAAGATCTTCATAAGGCTTTTGGTGAAAAAAGAAACTTTGATATGCCTCTATCAGAAGATGCTATGACTGGTGTTGGTATAGGTGCGGCACTAGCAGGATTAAGACCAATTTACGTACATCAAAGAATGGATTTTTTATTACTGTGTATGAATCAGCTAGTTAATATGGCTGCGAAAATACGATACATGTCATCTGGCCAACATTCTGTACCTCTTGTAGTTAGAGCAGCTATCGGAAGAAGCTGGGGCCAGGGAGCGCAACATAGTCAATCTTTTCATTCCTACTTTATGCATGTTCCGGGAATTAAAGTCGTAGCGCCAACAACTCCTCATGATGCTAAAGGTTGCTTAATAGCAAGTATTAGAGATAATAATCCAGTAATTTTTTTAGAGCATAGAATGCTATATTCAAATACAGGTTACGTTCCCAGTGAGACATATGAGGTTGAATTCGGAAAAGGTAGGGTGCTTGTAGAAGGTACAGATATTACTCTAGTTGGAGTTAGCTACACAGTCACAGATTGTATAAGAGCAGCTTTAGCTCTTAAGAAAATTGGCATTAGTGCAGAAGTAATCGACCCAGTTAGCCTGTCCCCAATAGATTACGAAATTATCAGAAAATCAGCAAGTAAGACAAAAAAAGTATTGGTTGTAGATAATGGCTGGATAACATGTGGTTTTTCTGCGGAAATAATTGCGGATTTAGGAATTAATTGCTCAGGGCTTAACCTTGATAGAATGGGTTATTTAGAATCACCATGTCCTACTACAAGAGTTTTGGAAGATGCATTTTATCCAAGCCCAGAAAGCGTTGCAATAAAAGCTAATCAAATGTGCAATGGCGATGCAGATTGGAAGCCAGAAAAAATTTCTAGAGACGAAATAAATTCATTTAAAGGACCTTTTTAATTATGGACAGCAAAAAAAATTTAGAAAATGCAATACAACAGTGTTGGGATGATAATCCTAGTAATGAGTTCAATATTGATAGCCCTATAGTAAGACTTCACGAGCCGACTTTTAATGCAGATGAAATTATTGCATTTACAACTCAAATGCTAACAACAAAAGTGACAATGGGTGCAAAAGTTACGGAGTTCGAAAAAAAATATTGTAGTAAATATTCTTATGCTCATGGTGTTTCAAATAATTCTGGGTCTTCAGCAAATCTATTAATGCTATCTGTCTTAACAAGTAAGCTAACAGAAAATAACTTGCAGAAAGGTGATGAAATTATATTACCGGCTTTAACTTGGTCCACAACTGTTTGGCCCGTAATACAAATGGGTTTAATTCCGGTTTATGTTGATTGCGATCTAAATACTTTTAATATGGATAGTAATAAAATAGAAGAGGCTGTGTCTGCAAAAACAAAAGCTATTTTTTCTGTGCCAATTTATGGCAACCCTTGCGAAATGGATGATATTTTATCAATTTGTAAAAAATATAATTTGATGTTGATTGAGGATTGCTGTGAATCAATGGGGGCTAAATATAAGGATAAATACGTAGGAAGCTTTGGAAGAGTCGCAAGTTTTAGCTTTTATTATTCTCACCATATTACAACATTAGAGGGTGGTATTTGTGTTACTGATGACCATGATTTATCAGAAATGATGAGGATTGTGAGAGCGCATGGGTGGATCAGACAGGTTGAAAATAGAGAAAAATGGACTAATTTATATAAAGATTTTGATCCAAAATTCTTGTTTGTTAATGATGGGTATAATTTAAGAATAACAGAGCCTCAAGCGGCTATGGGTCTATTGCAGATTGATAAAATTGATAATTTTATAGAGTCGAGGCAAAATAATGCAAAGAAATATTTTAGTGAATTAGAATCATTAGGAGATTTTTTTAGTTTTCAAATTACCACAAAGAATGCAGAAAACTCACATTTTGGTTTTCCAATGATACTAAAGAATAATACATATTTTAATCGAGATGAGATATGCGCTTTTTTGAATAAGAATGGAATAGAAACAAGGCCGATTATTGCTGGAAACCTAGCAAGGCAGCCCGCAAATAATTTATTTGAACACAGGGTATCTGGAAAACTAAGTAACTCAGATTATATTATGGATAATGGTTTTTCAGTTGGAGTTCACCAGTCACTTTCTAGCGATGCTATAAATTATGTTACAGGTAAAATAAAAGAGTTTATTAATATGAGAACAAAATAGTGAAAGCATTTATTACTGGTATAACAGGAATGGTTGGTTCTCACCTAGCTGAATTTTTGCTTGAGGAAACTGATTGGGAAATTCATGGATTAATAAGATGGAGAAGCCCTTTAGATAATATAGAGAGTTTGGTGTCGAGAATTAATGAAAAAGATAGAGTTTTTTTGCATTATGGTGATTTAAGAGATTCTCAGTCATTAGATTTAGTGGTTGAAAAAATTAAACCTGACTATACTTTCCACCTAGCAGCACAAAGTTACCCAAAAACTAGCTTTGATGCACCACTTGACACATACTCTACAAATATATCTGGAACATCTTCTTTACTAGAGGCATTAAAAAAATACTCACCAAAGTCAGTAATCCATGTCTGCGCATCATCAGAAGTGTTTGGTCGCGTTTCAAAAGATAAATTACCAATTAATGAAGAGTGCTCTTTTCATCCTGCTTCACCGTACGCTATATCAAAAATTGGAACTGACTTAGTGGGTAGATTTTACGCTGAAGCATATGACATGAAAGTCATGTCAACTAGAATGTTTACCCATACTGGCCCAAGAAGAGGTGATGTATTTGCTGAATCAACTTTTGCAAAACAAATCGCAATGGCTGAGAAAGGAATAATAGAGCCAATCATTAAAGTAGGTAACTTGGATTCTATGCGTACGATAGCAGATGTTAGAGATGCTGTTAGAGCTTATTACATGCTTGTTACCGTGAACCCTACCTCAGGTGAATATTATAATATTGGCGGCACACATTCCTGCACTATAGGCCAAATACTTAATGACCTGATTAGTTTATCAACTATAAAGGATAAGATCGTCATAGAGCAAGATCCAGATAGATTAAGACCAATAGACGCTGATCTACAGATACCTGACACAACAAAGTTTAGAAAACACACAGGTTGGGAACCAGAATATACATACGAGCAAACTATTTCTGATCTGTTAGAGTATTGGAGAAAGATGGTAGAGAAAAACGGCGAAGCATACTTAACGAGATAATAAAATGATTAATCAAGATATACTTAATGACTTAGAAGAGGGAAAACCATACCTTAATCATAAAAATGCAATTTTAAGCGCGCCTGTTAGGCATATGTTTATGATTGCAACAATATGGTATTTAGTAAACCAAAATAAAAATAAAAATATATCAATAATGGAGATAGGAACTTGGTTTGGTGCTTCAGCATTATCTTGGGCTCAAGGACTGGAAGAATATTCGAAAAGCCAAGGATCTTTGACATGTGTTGATGCTTGGAAACCATTTTTTGATTTAGAAGAGCATAAGGATAATAGTTATGTATTAGAGATGGAGGCATTACTAGAGTCAGATTTTGCATACAATATTTTTCTACATAATATAGGAACACTTCCTAAATCAATAATTACTCAGCATTTTAGAGGGCAAAGTGAAAATATTCTAAAATTCTTAAAAAGTAGCTCATATAGTGTTATTTTCATAGATGCAGATCACACATATAATTTCGTGAAGAAAGACATATTGGACTCCATGAGATTAGTAGAAAATTACGGAATAATATGCGGGGACGACTTAAATATGCAAATGAATAGCATAGACAGAAATTTTGCAATAGAAAATAAAAACAAGGATTTTATTCAAGATCCAAAAACAAAAAAAAATTACCACCCTGGTGTAACTGTTGCTATCCAAGAAATTTTTGGTGAGGTCAGTTCTTGGGGAGGGTTTTGGGCAATGCAAAAAATTGATGAGGTCTGGAAACCAATTTCTCTAAAAAATATGCCTGTAGTCTACCCTAAGCATTTTGATCAAGAAAATATTAATAAGGCGAAAAGTCACTTTCACGATATTAAAGATAATCTTTCATAGGTAAAATAAAAAACTTGAAAAAAATCGAGAAAATATTTTCCTTGCACTTAAATTCAAATCAACCAAAAAAATTTGAACAATTCACAGTTTCTTTTTTTCAAAATATAAGTAATTCTGATTACTTAGAGATCATCGTACATATTGATAAAGACGATAATCATATGAAATCAATGATTGGTAAGCTTAATCATAAATATAAAGATTCAATTAAATATATTGAAACTAATTTAATAAAAGATTTTAATGATGCTTGGAAACCAATTAATTTACTACTAGAAAAAACATCAGACTCAGTGAAGATCATATCTTGCCTGTCTGATGATATAAGAATAAATACGAAAAACTGGGATTTATATCTTTTAGAGTATTTGTCAGAATATCAAGAAGATGAGATATTTCGTATCAGATGTTCTCAATATAAATATGAAACATATGATAATCTTTGGGAGTGTTGTTATAAACCTGATTTTTCATTTTATTCCAGAAAATGGATTGATACAGTAGGATGTTGGAATCCTTGTATTGGTCCTGATACATATCAAGAAACCGTGTCTTATTATTTGAACCTGTACGGTGAAGGTTATAATAGAAGCATTATTGATGAAAATATTGAGTTTAAGGGAGAGGAGACTCTCACTGACTTAGACTTGCACGCAAGAATTAAAAGAACAAAATTAGGATACAAATCATTTAGTGAATTAATATCGTATAAAATACAGAAGAAATCCTTCGTTGCCGCTTACACGTTGGCAAAAAAAATTGGTAAAAAAGATATTAAATTAATAAAAGTAAATTATTTTACCCTCACTCTAATAAACTCTTTCAAAAAGTTAAGATTTTTTCATTACAGGGGAAGTAAGAGTAGGCTTACAAGCAATTTTGTATTTAATGTAATATTCCTCTTTTGGTGCAGAATAGATATATTTGATAAGTATATAATATATACTATCAAGTATTTTGAGAAAAAAAATATATTAAAAAAAATTATAACTAATAAAAAACAATATAGAAAACTAAAAGAGGCAATAAAAAAGTGACTAATATACCTAAAATTACTGTAATTATACCGTGTATTAACGCTAAAAATACAATCCAAAAAACTTTTGATTCTCTCAGGAAGCAAAATTATAAAAATCTTGAATGTATAGTGGTTGATGGCGCGTCCACAGACGGCACACTAGATATCCTGGAAAAGAATAGGGATATTATTGATATCTTGGTTTCTGAAAAAGATAAGGGCGCTTCGGAAGCTCAGAATAAGGGTATAAAATTATCTACAGGAGATATTTTAGGTTACTTGCATACTGATGACTATTACGAAGATACTATGCTTCAAGAAATTTCAAAAGCATACGTTGAAAATACCGAGTGTGATTTATTTTCTTACGGGATAGAAATAGAAAATCTCTCAGATGGAAAAGTTATCATGTCTTCATGTTTAAAAAAAAATCTAGAATTAAAGTTAAATAACATTTTATTTAAGCATGCTATGGGTCACTTTTATAAAAAAAGTCTTTTTGAAGACTATGGCTATCTAAAGACTGACTCAATAACAGGTCAAGATTTGTTTGCTAACGACAAAGAGCACTTAATAAGATTGTGTTTATTAGATAAAAAAAATTTTGTAATAGAGAAAGTATTATATAGGATGAGATCGCATGAAAATTCAAATACCTTAAGTAGAAAAAATATTTTAGCAATAAGGTATCAACATATAGAAATAGCTGAAATTTATATTAGCCTATATAGCGAGTCATTGTATAAAATGAATAAATTATGTGATTTTAAAGCACATAATTTATCTTTATTGTTTACATACTATATGTTAACTTTATCAACTAAAAAAATTGTAGAAATTTTCTTAATAGGCTATAGATTCAGAGGTTTACAGTGGTTTATAGATATGATTTCTTGCCCTTTAAAAGAGTTATTTTATAGAGCGTCTGTTAAAAAATGGATTTAAATTTAAATAAGGAATAGTGATATGATAGTTGCGAGAGCGCCGTATAGAGTGTCTTTTTTCGGAGGAGGCACAGATTACCCAGAGTGGTACACCAATCATGGTGGAGAATTTCTTTCGCTAGCTATAAATCATTATTGCTATATAACATTAAGAGTTAAGCCTTCATTTCAAGAGAAAAGATATAGAGTGTCTTGGAGAATAGCCGAAGATGTAAGTTCTATAAAAGCAATAAAACACCCAATAGTCAGACACAGTTTAGAAAGCATGAAAGTTACTTCAGGACTAGACATCACATATACTGGTGATTTGCCTGGTGGCAGTGGCCTTGGTTCTAGCTCAGCGTTTACAGTAGCACTTAACCATAGTTTGCATGCTGCAAATGGAAATAAACCGAACCAATATGAATTAGCCAAAGAAGCTTATCAAATAGAAAGAGTGAAGTTAGAAGAAACAATTGGAATTCAAGATCAAATTGCTACAGCTTTCGGCGGGTTCAATCACGTGGTTATCGATAAAGATGGAAGTTACCACATGGAAAAAGTTTTATTGACTAAGAAACAGTTAAAAGAATTCTTGGGGAGATTGGTGCTGGTTTATACTGGAATCTCTAGGCTTGCTTCATCAATCGCAGAAAAAAAAGTTGAAGAAATTAAAAGTAAAGTTTCCATTGTAAGTGAAATGCAAGATATGGTTAGTGAGGCTAGAAGCCTCTTACAGGATGAAAAATATAATGAGTTTGGAAAATTAATGCACCAGAACTGGTTGCTAAAGAAAAGCATATCAAGTGTAGTTTCCACTAGAGAGATTGACGAATTGTATGACAGCGCTATGGCGAATGGTGCCCTCGGTGGAAAATTATTAGGCGCAGGAGCTGGCGGATTTATGTTGTTTTTTTGTCAAGAAGGACAAAGAGAAAAATTAACTAAGGTTTTTGAAACTAAAATGATAGTACCTTTTGAGATAAGTGATGAAGGTAGTAAAATTGTTTACGAGGAAGAGAAAAATTATGGGATTTTATAAAGGCAAGAATGTTTTAGTTACTGGTGGTACAGGATTAATCGGAAGACCTTTAGTTGATCTTCTTCTTAAAGAAGAGGCAATTGTAACAATAGTCTCTCTAGACCAACCAAAAGATTTATCAGAAAAAGTGATTTTTAAAAATATAGATTTAAGAAACTTTCAAAATTGCTTAGATGTCTGCAAAGGCAGAGATATAGTTTTTAATTTAGTTGGTGTAAAAGGTTCTCCAAAAATGACGCAGGAAAATCCTGCGAGTTTTTTTATACCCACAATAACTTTTTCAATCAACATGATGGAGGCAGCCCGACAATGTGGGGTTGAAAGGTATTTATTCACAAGCAGTATTGGAGTTTATCACCCTACTGATATTTTTGTTGAGGATGATGTGTGGTCTACATTCCCATCAGAGAATGATAGATTTGCAGGCTGGGCAAAAAGAATGGGTGAATTACAAGCTCAAGCATATGAAATACAATATAAGTGGGACAAAATATCAATAGTAAGACCAGCAAATGTTTATGGCCCATATGATAATTTTGACCCTGAAAACGCTATGGTTATCCCTAGTTTAATCAACAGAGCTCTATCAGGAGAAAGGCCTTTGACAGTTTGGGGAGACGGTTCTCCAATAAGAGATTTTATATACTCAAAAGACGTAGCTGCTGGAATGATGAGAGTTGTAGAAAAAGGCTATAACAAACCGGTTAACTTAGGAAGTGGAGAAGGCGTTAAAATTAAAGAAATTGCAGAAACTATAGCTTCATTAATGCCAGATAATTGTGAGTTAGTATGGGATACTTCAAAACCTGCTGGCGATAAGAAGAGATTAATGAGTACAGAGAGAGCAAAGAGTATTGGAATCGTATCAGAAACTACTTTAAAAGATGGTATTAAGAATACAATCGACTGGTACTTAAAAAATAAAAATATAGAAAGTTTGAGATACAATGCTTTTACAGATAAAGTATATAAAAGTTAAAGTAAAGTATATTTAAATAATGGCTAAATTAGATAAAGTATTGATTACCGGTTCTAGTAGCGGCTTAGGAAAAAGCCTAGCAAGGTATTTCTTTGAAAAAGGCCATGAAGTAATCCTACATGGAAGAGATGCGTCAAGTCTAAAGGAAGTCAAAAAAAATATATCAGAAACAAGCTTGATAGATTATTACGCATGTGATCTAAATAATGAACATGATGTGTTTAATTTATCAAAATATGCAAGCTTAAAAAAAGTAAACTTACTAATCAATAACGCAGGAGTCCACTGCGCTAATAAAAATTTTCTAGATTTAGATATTTCCTATATTACAAATATAATTAATGTTAATCTAAAAGCTCCAATATTACTGTCACATAGCATGCTAAAATTTATAAATGGCATCATTAATATAAACTCCATGTCTGGAATTGAAACCAAAAAGTTTAGGACGCTCTATGCTTCAACTAAATGGGGCCTAAAGGGATTTTCAGACTGTTTAAAGCATGAGTTTGAGGACAAAACTATATTAGATGTTTACCCTACTGGTATTATAACAAATGAAGAAATAGTCCACGGAATGCAGCTAGATTTTGTTGTAAAGAAAATTTATAAATCTTATTATAACAATGAAGGCAAATTAATTTTAGACGGTAGAAAAAAAAATGACTAACTCTATAGATATTTCCATAATATTATGCTCGAATAAAATTGAAAATTTTAAATCTCTTCTTAAAAATATAGAATCAACGGCAGAAAATTTAGGAAATATAGAAATAGTTATTGGTTGTGATGAAGGCGAGACAGATTTTAGAAAATTTTGCCAAAGTGTGAATTCTAAAATAAGTATAAAATATCACGATATATATAAAGGTGATTTATATGATCAACACGTGCCAATGTCAAAATTATTAAATCTCTGCAACAAAGACTCATACTTTATATTAGCTCTGGCTGATGATATGAGGTTTGAATCTTCAGGGTGGGATATAGAAATTTTAAAATATAAACACTTTTATGATGATGATATTTTTAGATTAAGACTTGGTTGGAGAAAATATTTTAGTTATTCTGATCACTGGCAGTGCGTTAGCATGCCGGAAAATATTGACGTATGCACTAAAAAATGGAGGGATCTTGTAGGAAATATACCGCATTTTAGTATTGATTCTTATAATCAAACTGTAATGTATTACTTAGAAAACTTTGATAAATTTAATAATAGCTTTAGAGCAACAAGAGATATACCTGTTAATAATGTTAAAATGGAAAAACACACTGGCCAGTCAATAGATGACAGATTGATTCTGAAAAAAATGGTAGAGGTCTGGGGTATTTCTGTTAGTTATAAAAATCAAGCCCAGGCAAAGAAAGTAGCAGCAAGAATATATTGTGAAATAATAAAAAAGGAATACAAAATTGAAGGTCCTATTAGGCATGCAAAGAAATCATATATAATTGGTGATATAAAAGTATCTTACAAGCTGCCAATGTTAAAAATATTATTTTCTAATTTTTTTAGAAAAATATTTTATCTCGAGTATGGCGGGGGAGGCTTCTTTAAAAAAATATCTGATAAAACACTTTTTTCATTAAGGTGGCTTCTGCATGTTTTAATTAATTACAGGACATATTAGACTTTATTTTCTACAACAGCAGATTCTACTAAACCGCATATAAGATGACCAATCGCAATGTGCATTTCTTGTATATGATTAGTTTCATCGCTTTGAGACTGTATAGTCAAATGACTTAAATTTTTCATCTCCGAATCGTTAATTCCTGTTAGTGAGATCACATAAATACCCATATCTCTTGCTTCACGAATTGCTTTTATAACATTTTTACTAGCGCCACTAGTCGAAATTGCAAATAATATATCACCCTTAACACCTATACCTCTAAGTTGTCTTGAAAAAATATTTTCATAACCATAATCATTTCCAATGGCAGTAATTGCTGAAGTATCTACAGTTAATGATATTGCAGGCAAAGGATTCCTATCAACCTTGTATCTCCCCATTAATTCTGCCGCTAGATGTTGTGCATCAGCTGCAGAGCCACCATTCCCACAGAAAATAATTTTATTACCAGTTTTTAATGAATTTATTACTTCATTTGCAGCTTTTTCTATTTTTTCAGATTGATTTTTTAATTGAATAAAGTTTCTTGAGACTTTATTGAAATACTCTTCTGTTTTATTCGCCATAATTTTTGCAGTTAATTCATTATTAGTATTAATTATTATAGTACAGTTTAATCATGTAGTTAAATAATAAATTAATTTTTTACAATTTAATTAATAGTGGTATATTCCTAAATACTACAATATGCTATGAAAGCACCAATAAAATAAAGAGCACTATAATGATAAAATCAATAAAATATTGCCTCTCGTGCTTCCCAATACACATAATTATTATTTGTATATTGCCAATAATAGCCATGATTGTATGGCACATATTTGATACTAGTTTACCAGTAGATGATGGTAGCGGTTATTTTTTTAGATCGTATAGTCATGCACAGCATTTTTTTATAGTAGAAAATAATTTTTTTGAATCTACTAGAGATTTTTTCAAACATCTTTTATTTGAAAGAGGTAGCAAGCCAATTCTTTTTCCAGCAATAGGTTTGCCAGCGATATTTTTATCATTTGGAAATTTTCAGATAGGCTATTTATTACTTAATGTTTTTTATCTATCAATTATTTTATATTACAGCTATTTATTAATTTTAGAATTTTCTAAAAATAGAGTTTTTTCAGCTATCTCAGCTGCAATTATAGGTATGTCTCCAGCCGTATTTGATCAGGCTATATATAATGCTGCTGAAATAGGAATAACAATGTTTATTTTTCCATTTTTTTATTATCTACAAAAATCAGACTATCTAACAAAAAAAAATTATAGCTATTTATTTGCAATAAGTTTTGCACTACTATTTTCTACGAGGCCTTTACAGGCTTTTTTAATTACCTTTTTACCAGTAATATTATATTTTTATAGTGGATATAAAGCTAAATTATTTACGTCAAAGAATTTAATTGCAACAGCTTATTTGATATTTATAGCAATTATTGTGCTTATTACAATACCTCACTTAAAGAATATTGGTAGTTCAGTCTATATAGAGCATATGAATAACGGAGACCATTCTGCACAAATTTATTTTCTAGAAAGTTTGTACTACAATTTTACATTTTTCCTATACAGTATGTTTGTACTTGTAAATTTTTTAATATATAAAAAAAATAAATGCGAATTTTTAAAATATGAGAATTTAAAATTAAATTATAAAATTAAAAATAGCTATTTAATATCTTCAGTTTCATTATTCTTAATTTTAATAATAATAATCTGGGGTTATCAACTCAATGATTTAATAAATTGGATTTATGGATCAACTTTTGGTTCGATGATATCTGATCAGCCTGCTCTAAATAGTAATTTAAGTTTTTTGCAAAAAATACATGAAGCTAATGTATGGAATGGTATATTTACTCTTTATGCTTTGTTTTCAATATTCTTTTTATTTTTTATTTTAAACAGGTTAAGGTTGGTATTACCAAGTTTCATTTATACAATTTTATCAGCACTTCCGATATTTTTTCTACTATCTTTGTCTTCCCAGTCTGACCCATATAGATTAGCTTCTGGTTATGTTATTTTATTTGTTATTATATTGATCTTAATGGGCTCATTAAAAAAATATTTAACAGGTATTATTATTTTATTATCTTTTTTCCTTACATTTAAAACCGTAACTTTTTATGATCATCACTTTTCATTCTCTAATACAGATTACATAGGTCTAGTTGGTAACATTGGGGCAGAAAAACATTTTAGGAATAATATAAATAAAGAAAAATCACCAACTTTTCTTGCTTTGGATATTATTAAAAAATATCACAGTAAGTATAATTTTAAAAAAGTTTATGTAGATGGCCATAGCAAAGCGCATGGAAAAAATTCGATTGATTCATATAAGATGAGAAATTATTTAGAGTACCGTACAGAAAATTTTAAAGTTGATGCTCCCTACTTTAGAAAATACGACGATAATACATACAAATCACTAGATAAATTACATAATTTTGATTTTATTTTTCTAACGAACCCACTTTTTCATGACGATGGTTCCTTAGAGTACCAAAATAAACTCAATTATTATTTATCTTGCGCTAACCCTAATGACTCCTGCAATCAGGCACCTGGCTCTTTACATTCTTTTAGATTGCATATTGATCTTGTTAAAAAAATTGCTGACGGCACTATTTCGAAAACTAGATGGCAGCTAATTGATACGATAAAGATTTACAATTATGACGTGTTTATATTAAAATTAAAAAATGAGTAACTTTAGATCACTTTTTCCAATCTTTAAAATACACCTTCTTCTATTATTTGTGCCTGCTTTTTTTATGCTGTTGTGGCATATAATTGATAATAGTTTGCCTGGTGGTGACGGAGGGCAGTTTTTTTTTGGCTCAGTAACTCTCTATGAAAACCTTTTTCTTGAGAGAGATAATTTCTTTGAGTCTGGAGCACGCTATATAAGTGACATAATATGTTGTAGAGGTATTAAACCTAGTCTATTTCCAGCACTTGGCTCACCATTTGTGATTTTAGGTTTTGGTGATTGGAATATAACGTATGCTTTAATGAGTATTTTTTACGTCTCTATGATAACAATATTTTCATACTTATTTATAGTTGAATTTACTGGAAAAAAATATTACTCAGCTTTATCAGCAAT
>ENA-OSJC01001117-OSJC01001117.1-marine-metagenome-genome-assembly--contig:-NODE-1117-length-22923-cov-4.010242_pt1 | contig 22923 bp, 17 predicted proteins | sample MGYA00237885_ERZ534234 | MGnify/ENA primary metagenome ERZ534234 (study PRJEB26413, sample SAMN06343907) | marine metagenome | isolation source: coastal waters | place: Atlantic Ocean: West Antarctic... | reverse complement strand
ACTTATTAATCAAAAAAGATTGAATCCTGCAAAAAAGAAGCCCGCAAAAAAGAAGCCCGCAAAAAAGAAGCCCGCAAAAAAGAAGCCCGCAAAAAAGAAAAAATAATAAAAAAATGAATAAAACTATAGAAAAAATTGTATCACTTTGCAAAAGAAGAGGCTTTGTTTTTCAAAGCTCTGATATTTATGGTGGTTTTTCTGCTATTTATGACTATGGCCCTCTTGGAATTGAACTTAAAAATAATATATCACAACTCTGGTGGCGAGAGATGACCCATGTACATGAAAATATTGTGGGACTTGATAGTGGAATCTTAATGCATCCAAAAATTTGGGAAGCATCGGGACACACGGGAGCATTTAATGACCCTCTTGTTGATTGCAAACAATGTAAATCCAGATATAGAGCTGATGAATTCTCTGAAAACCCGAATTCATTAAATTGGTCCAAAACAAAATGTCCTAAATGTGGGACAACGGGTAATCTGACAGAACCTCGACAGTTTAATCTAATGTTTAAAACAAATGTTGGCCCTGTTGAAGAGACAGGAACTGAAGCCTTTTTAAGACCCGAAACAGCGCAGGGAATATTTGTGAATTACCAATTAGTCCAAGGTGCAATGAGAATGAAAATTCCATTTGGAATAGCTCAAATTGGAAAAGCATTTCGAAACGAAATTATTGCCAGAAATTTTATTTTTAGAACTAGAGAGTTTGAACAAATGGAGATGCAATACTTTGTAAAACCTGGGACAGATGATGAGATAATGAAAGAATGGAAAGATAAACGAATTAATTTTTATCATAATAACCTCGGCATTTCCAAAACTAAATTAAGGTTCCATGAACATCAAAATGATGAGCTAGCCCATTATGCAAAAGAAGCATGGGATATTGAATATGAATTCCCATTTGGGTGGTCTGAGATTGAAGGGATTCATAATAGAACAGATTTTGATCTCACAAGGCATCAAGAATTTTCAGGAAAAAACCTTACCTACTTTGATCAACCAAACAACGATAGGTTTTTACCATATATTGTAGAAACCTCAGCAGGTTTAAATCGAATGCTCTTAACAGTCCTCGCTGATGCGTATTGGGAAGATGAAGAAAACAACAGAATTGTATTGAAACTAGATCCTCGGATAGCTCCTGTTAAGGCCGTTGTTTGCCCGCTAGTGAAGAAAGATGGCTTGCCCGAAAAAGCTCGAGAGATTCTTAATATTTTAAAGCCTCATTATAAAGTTATATATGACCAACAAGGATCTATAGGGAAAAGATATTATCGACAGGACGAGGCTGGTACTCCTTTTGGAATAACAATAGATCATCAATCTATAGAAGATAATACTATTACTATCCGATACAGAGATAATATGAAGCAAGAGCGTATTTCAATTGATCAAGTTTTAAACCTATTTAAAAATCATATCTAAAGAATAAGTACTAATGCAAAGTTTAATAATTTTATTTTTATCTACATTTTTTCTTTTTGCCGCAAGTGAAGAACCTATTTTTGGAGAAAATGGAATGGTTGTTTCAACCAGCCACCATGCATCTGAAGCTGGGATTGAAATTCTAAAAAAAGGTGGTAATGCGATAGATGCAGCTGTTGCTGTTGGCTTTGCTCTTTCTGTTACATCGTCAAGTAATGGTAATCTTGGTGGTGGTGGGTTTCTTATAGCTGTTATGAATGATGGAAAATCATTTAGTCTTGATCATCGTGAAAAATCACCAAAAAACTCTGACAGAGATATGTTTTTAGATAAAGATGGAAAAGTTATACCTGGAATGTCTCTCCACTCAAGAGCTGGAAGTGGTGTTCCTGGAACAGTAGATGGTTTAATTAAAGTATTAAATGATCATGGATCTGGAAAAATTTCATTGCGTCAAGTAATTGCTCCAGCAATTAGACTAGCAAGTCAGGGGTTTAAACTTTCTTATTATGAAGCAGAACGATTTAATAATTATAAAGAGTTTTTTGAACAAAATGACGCCGCTTCAAATATTTTTATTAAAAAAAATGGAAATCTCTGGAAAAAAAATGATCGTTTTATACAAAGAGACCTTGCAAAGACACTTAAACAAATTTCAAAATATGGACGCTCAGGATTTTATTCAGGTCTTATTGCTGATCTAATTGTAAAAGAAATGAAAAAAGGAAATGGACTTATTTCCTTAGAGGATTTAAAAGATTATTCCTCTGAATATCGAGACCCCGTTTCCGGAACTTATCATGATTACGATATTATATCAATGGGTCCACCTAGTTCAGGAGGAACTTTATTAATTAATATGCTAAACATGTTAGAACATTTTCAACTGGATTCAATAGGATGGAACTCTTCAGATTATGTACATATTCTTACAGAAATTGAGAGAAGAGCATATGCTGATAGATCAGTTCATATGGGTGACCCTGATTATTGGAACGTTCCAATAAAAATGCTAACATCAAAGGAATATGCTAAAAACAGAATTAGTGATATTGATATGAAAAAAGCAACTTTAAGTACAAGTATATCAGCTTCTAGTACCAGCAGATATGAGTCACCTGAGACTACGCACTATTCTATTGTAGACCAATGGGGAAATGCTGTAAGCGTCACAACAACTATTAATTTAAGTTATGGGAATGGACATGTTGTGGAAGGTGCTGGTTTTTTTCTTAATAATGAAATGGATGATTTTTCTTCTAAGCCTGGTGTACCGAATGCCTTTGGTTTAATTGGAAATGAAGCGAATGCCATAAAACCAGAAAAACGACCATTGTCATCTATGACACCAACAATTGTTTTAAAAGATAAAAAACCATTTATGGTTATTGGCTCTCCTGGTGGCTCAACTATTATTACGACAACAATGCAGTCTATTCTAAATATTATTGATCATAAAATGGATATTAAAGAAGCCGTAACCGCTGCTCGTTTCCATTCACAATGGCTACCCGATTTTATTCAAATGGAACCTTACAGTTTAGTAAATGATGTAATCAATAATTTAAAAAACCGCGGACATAAGATTAATAACTACCGTGGTGGCTATATTGGTGAAGCTAATGGAATCATAATTACAGAAGATGGTTTTTATGGTGGAGGAGATAGCAGAGGAGAGACATCAGCCATTGGCTATTAAGCTCCTAAAATATCATCTATTAAGTTCAGATAAATTGAGGGTCCCACTAGCAAAGCACGTTCATCCATATTAAAATGTGAGCAATGATGTGGCGTCTCAAATAATGCGCTTTTATTCGGAGCTGAACCAACAAAAAAGAAACATCCAGGAATTTTTTGTAAATAATACGAGAAGTCTTCACCTCCCATTGATAGATATGGTTCACCTGCTTTGTCTCCAACCACTTTAGTTGCAGCTTTTAAAATATTTAATGTAGGCTTTTGGTGGTTAACTGTAGGAGGATAGCCATCACGATAGTCTAGGATTATTTTAGCATTAAAACTACGTTCAACTCCTTTAATAATTTCCGCTATTCTTGTTTTTATTAGAAGTCGGTTTTCTTCTGTATAAGAGCGTGCAGTACCCGTTAATTTGACTTCATCCGCAATGATATTAAAATTAGAACCACCATTAATCTGCCCTATTGTAACAACCGTGCTCTCAAGAGGATTTGTATTTCTACTAACTATTGTTTGTAGTGCTTGAATCAAATGTGCAGCTACAATTATTGTATCTACGGTACCTTGTGGAGCAGCTCCATGCCCCCCGATACCTTTAACTTTAATGTCAAACATGTCTGCAGCTGCCATAATTGGACCGTCTTTTACTCCAACTTCACCGAATTCCTGATAATTCCAAACATGAATACCATAAATCTCATCTACCCCTTCTAAGCATCCATCTTTTATCATATATTCAGCTCCTCCCAATCCTTCTTCTGCTGGTTGAAAGATAAAGCGAACAGATCCATTATATTTTTTTTTATTTAGAGTTAATGCTTTTGCCGTACCTAGTAACATTGCCATATGTCCATCATGTCCACAGGCATGCATTATACCATTATTTTGAGAAGAAAAATCTAGACCACTTGTTTCTTGAATTGGAAGGGCATCCATATCTGCTCTTAAAGCTATCATTGGGCCTTCACCAAATTTTATATCTGCGATAAGACCAGTTTTACCAATATTTATTTTAGGATCAAGCCCCATAGATTTTAATTCATTTGATATTACCTTAGCAGTTCGAAATTCTTGAAAACTTAATTCGGGATTTCGATGAAAATCTCTTCTCCAATTAATAATTAATTTTTCAATATTTTTAATTTCTTTACGAATATTCATGTTATATCCCTTCAATAATTCCCAGTAAAAGCTGAATTAATTTTTGTTTATTTTTCATCGCACTTAAAAGTACATCTCCATGGTTTAGAACTTCTTTAGAAATACCAGCTCCATAATTAGTCAGACTTGATATAACTAATATAGAGAATCCAAAAGTACTACATATTTTAATTTCAGGAATTCCACTCATACCAACAGCATTGCCTCCTAATGATTGAAAGTAAGAAACCTCGGATGCGGTCTCATATAGTGGTCCGAAGGTCCAACAATAAATACCTTGAGCTAACTTAATATTTGATGCTCTTGAAACTTCTTTTGCTAGTTTCAAGAGTTTTGGTGAATAATATTTTTCACCTTTTATTTTTTCAGGATTTTTATAACTTTCTTTAAAAGTGAAGTCTAAATGGCCATTAATAGCCATGAGAGTTCCTGGGCTATTTTTTTTATTTAGACTACCAGATGAATTTGTAATTATTATATTTTTTACACCAATATTTTTAAAAACATTAAAAGGGAAAGATATTTCATTTTCAGAATAACCTTCGTATAAGTGAAATCGCCCATTAGCAATTAAAATTTCTTTACCTCCGAATTCTCCTGTTACTAATTCTCCAGCATGCCCTTTTATTGTTGATTTAGGATAAAATGGGATTTTAGCATATTCTATTTTTTTTTTTTTTGAAAGCCCATCTGAGACATTACCTAATCCAGATCCCAATATAATTGCGGTTTCACCTTTAAATTTTAATTTTTTTTCTACATATTCTGTTGCTTTTTTTAGCCTGCTCATATTTATCATTTTATCTTTGTAGCTAGTTGCCCACAACCTGCATCAATATCTTGCCCATTACTCCATCTAATTGTAACAGGGAATTCTGCCTTATTTAAATTATTTAAGAAGTTCTGTATTTTATCATTATTCGGTCGTTTATAGACGCCATCGATGTCGTTGTAAGGAATTAAATTAAGTTTACAATTAGTTGAATTTAAAATTCGTACTAATTTTAATGCATCACTTGGTTCATCATTAATTCCATCCAGCAAAACATACTCAAAGGTGACTTTTTTCCTTGAGTTATAAGCATAGTTTTTTGCAACTTTTAATAAATCTGAAAAATTTTGGTTCTGTGTAATGGGCATTGTTTTAAGACGTTGAGATTGCGAAGATCCATTCAAACTAATTGCAAGTTTGTAGGGCTGTTTTTCTTCTGTATACTTTTCAATTTTATTTATTATACCAGCCGTAGATATTGTGATACGCCATGCTGCCATATTAAGTCCTTTAGGATTATGTAATAAATCAGCTGCTGAAATTGTATTTTTATAGTTTAAGAATGGCTCTCCCATCCCCATAAAAACTACATTTGTTATTCTCGAACGACTTATTTCTTGTAATTGCAGGAATTGATCTACTATTTCACCTGTTGTCAAATTTTTTATAAAACCCATTTTTGCTGTCGCACAAAAATCACAGTTCACAGCACATCCAACTTGAGTGGACAAGCAAATAGTTGTTCTATTTTTTTCTTCCATTAGAACAGATTCAATCTGTTCACCGGTCTTTAATTTGAAAAGAAATTTCCGGGTTTTTTTTGAATTACTTTCATCATCCTTAATCACTTCTAATGCATGGATTTTGAAAGAACCTAACTTTTCACGCAAATTTTTAGGAAGATCCGACATCTTTGAAAAATCATAAATATTTTTTTTATAAATCCAATCAAAAATCTGCCTCCCCCTAAATGGCTTTTCATCTAGCGAAATTAATAAGGTTTCTAATTCTAATATGGATTTCCCAATTATAGGCTCTTCATTTATATCTATTGTTTTTATCATGTCCTTGAATTTCTGCATAGACTTTCATAACTCAAATGATAAAGAAATTAAAAATTAAACACCTTTTCTCCCTTTCGAGGGTTAATAGTGTTACTTAAATTTTACCTCATTTAATAAAAGTAAAAATAAATCAAATTATGAATCAAACTACACAAGACTTAGAAATACTAGAAAAACTAGAAAACTCAAAAAAAATATTTTTCCAAGAGATAAGCAAAGTTATCGTTGGTCAACAAGATATTCTGGATCACATGCTTATCGCAATCATTGCACAGGGACATTCATTATTAGTTGGTGTCCCAGGTCTTGCTAAAACATTAATTATTAAAACATTATCAGATGTTTTAGACCTGTCTTTTAAAAGGATTCAGTTTACACCAGACTTAATGCCAAGTGATATAACTGGAACTGAGTTGATTGATATTGATCAAGAGACAGGTAAGCGATCTTTTCGTTTTTACAAAGGTCCGATATTTGCAAACATAGTCCTTGCCGATGAGATTAACAGAACTCCACCAAAAACACAAGCAGCTTTATTAGAAGCGATGCAAGAACATAAAGTTACGGCAGGCGGGAACACCTATCATTTAGATGAACCTTTTTTTGTTCTAGCAACTCAAAATCCAATTGAACAAGAAGGAACCTACCCTCTTCCAGAAGCACAATTAGATAGGTTTATGTTTAACCTCAAAATTAATTATCCTACTATTGAGGATGAAATATCTATTGTACGAAAAACTACGACTTTCCATAAAGAAACTGTAAAAGCCGTTATTACTCAAGATGAAATAACTCAATATCAAAATTTAGTTAAAAGAGTACCTGTCTCTGATAATGTAGTGTCTTATGCTGTAAAGCTGGTTGCTGCAACGAGGCCCGTCTCAACACCTCTTCCTTTCATTAAAGAATCTGTTGATTGGGGAGCTGGTCCGAGAGCGTCTCAATACCTTATACAAGCAGCAAAAGCCAAAGCAATTTTAGATGGACGACCAACACCAGATATTAAAGATGTTCAATCTTTAGTTCTTCCCATTCTTCGACATAGAGTATTACCAAATTTTAATGCTGAGGCTGAAGGTTTAAAAATTGAAGATCTTTTAGATAAGCTAATAGAAAATATACCAGAGTAATGAACGATAAGCGGAAGTATTTAAAACCTGAACTCGTTGCAACCATAAGTTCTATGTCTTTGAGGGCTCGTCTAATTGTAGAGGGTTATATCATAGGGAATCACCGAAGCCCTTATCATGGCTTCTCTGTAGAGTTTGCAGAGCATAAGTCTTATGATTCTGGAGATGAAGTAAGAAATATAGATTGGCGACTATATGGAAAGACTGATCGCTTATATATTAAACGGTATGAAGAGGAGACGAATCTTCAAACGCATATCATTCTTGATAATAGTAAATCGATGTCTTATTCAAGCACAAGTATTTCTAAAATAGATTATGCAAATACTCTTACTGCTTCTTTAGCATACCTTATGATAAATCAGCAAGATGCTGTTGGTTTAATACAATTTTCTGATAAAATAAATACGTTTTTACCGCCAAAATCAAAGAAAAGTCACCTTAATACTTTACTCGGTCAGCTAAATCAAAATGTCAAAGGAGAGGATACATTCATTGAACCCGTGCTTCATGAGATGGCTGATAGAATTAATAAACGAGGACTCGTTATTTTGATTTCTGATCTACTAGATGATCCTGAAAAGATTATGAAGGGCTTGAAACATTTTAGACATCGAAAACAAGAGGTCATTGTCTTCCATGTCTTAGATAGACAGGAACTAGAATTTAATTTTAATGAACGGACAAAATTTATTGATGTTGAGACTGGCGAAGAGATTAGTACTGAGCCATGGCATATCAAAAGAAAATATAAAGAATTAGTGATAGAGACACAAAATTTATTTAAAAAATATTGTCGGGAACAATTAATTGATTATGTTCCAATATACACTGACCAAAATCTTGATAAAGGCCTTACTAAATACTTAAATAAAAGAAAAAAACTTTTCTAGATACTTTAGTTTATTCCTTCTGCAACATCTCGCTTATATCTTATTATATCAAGATTTTTCTTGTAAAGGTCTTTATTATCTATATCTATAATCATAACTGATTTAATTTTTTTCTCAGCTTTGCGAAACCATCTTGATGCTTTATTTAAATCTTTTTCAAATCCTTCTCCGCCATTTAAGTAATTATCACCAAGGCCTTCATAAGATCTTGCCATACCAAGAGCTGCTTCAAAATCATCTTCATTAAAATAGAAGGCTTCATCAAATGACTTCTCAGCTTCTTCATAATTCCCAGTTTGATTATGTATTACACCCAAATTAAAATACAGGTCGGCTTTAACTATTTTATCTTGTTCATTTACTATTGCATCCTCAAAAACTCTGATTGATTTTTCTTTTTGACCAAGGTCATAATAAGTACTAGCTAACTCTCTTAGGGCTTTACTATTTGAAGGGCTAATGAGTGCTGCTTTTTCATAATATGGCAAAACTTCGGAGGATGACAAACCAGCACGACCTAGTATTTGTGCTGCACCAAAATTAGCATCAAAACTTTCAGGATTTGTTTTAACAGCTGTTAAAGCAGCATTTTTTGCAGACTCTTTATCACCTTTATCAAAATAACATTTTGCTAGTGTTGCATGAGTATTAGCATCTTTAGGATTTATAACAGAAGCATTCAAAAAGTGACCAATCGCTGTTTCAATATATTCTAGCTTATTTTCTGGATCTTCTTGAATTTTTTTAAACTGCTCTACTCCAGCATTAAACTCTTTAGCCCAAAAAAAATCTTTATAATTAGTAACAGCTTCTTTAACGGGCACATATGCACCTCTTACTTCAATAAGTTTTTCAGGATTAATTGCAGTCGCTCTATCAAACATATCAACCATATCTACCCACCTAGAATCTTCAGCATAAATCTCTACCGCCAAGACAACAGGAATTTCTGGATTATCAGGCTCTACGGCCATGGCTTTTGGTAGCCACTCGGCTGCTTTTTTAAAATCAGATTGCTGGATTGCTAACTTCGCAGTTGTATATTCTTGACTTGAACAAGATATAACAAATAGCGCAATTAGAGTAATTAAGGATGAAACGTATCTATTATTTACCATATTTTCCTCTTTTAAAATAGAATAGTTCTTTATGATTTTTTTATCACTAGTATCATAAAATCTAAGAATAAAAGTCTCTATTCCTTACTTAGAATTTCAATTCTTTTATTTAAAAGTTCTTTATCAGCATTAAAGATTGATTTAACTCCAAAATTTTCAATGCAAAAAGAAGCCATCACCGTGCCTCTTACCATAGCTTCTTTAATGGTTAAATTTTGTGCTAGTGCGCTTACAAATCCACCGCCATAACTGTCACCGGCACCAGTGGGATCTATGACATTCATAATTGGAATTATGCCAACAGAATAAGATTCTCCATTGTGATGATATACTGTAGAGCCCTTACTACCGTACTTTACAATAATTATTTTCGGTCCTAAATCATGAATCTTATTAATTGATTCTAGGTCCTTTCCACCTGCTATGTCTAAAGCTTCAGATTCATTTATAAGAAGTATATCCGTCTGTTCTAATACTTTATTGAGTGCTAGTTTTGCAGTATCAATCCATAAATTCATTGTATCTGTAACGATTATCGGTTTATTAGAACATTGGTTTAAAACAGATAATTGAAGTTCCGGATGAATATTAGCAAGAAAAACATAGTCCGGAGACATATTATCTTTTGATAATTCTGGTGAGAAATGCTCAAATACTCCTAGCTCTGTAAATAAGGTATCTCGGTCATCGCCATTATCATGATATTTCCCACCCCATCTAAATGTTTTTCCGTTCTCAATAACTAGGTTAACTGTAGAATTACATGCCTCATGTAATATTCTTCGGCCTTCTTCTGGAAAATCATCGCCAATTATGCCTACAAGATCTGTTTTCACAAATGGGCTTGATGATAGTGCTGCGTAGGTAGCTGATCCTCCTAAAAGTTCATTATGAGAACCATATTTAGTTTCAATAGTATCTAATGCGATAGAACCAAGCAGTAAAATAGATTTTGAATTCATGGGAAGATTTTATATGTTATGTTTAATTTTTTAAATAAATATTTAAGGTCTTATATTAAACATATATATAAAATGACCCAAATATGAAAATTATTACATACTAATTTAAAACTTGCTCGTCAGAAACTAAAAAAAGTATATTTAAAGCCTATGAAACATAAGACCTTTGCAATAATAACTGATATTCATTCTAATTTAGAATCCTTAAAAGCCTCTTTAGCTATAATTAAAGACTATAAAAATGTTGATCAAATTATTTGTTTAGGAGATTGTTTTGCTCTCGGTCCTGAACCTGAAAAAACCTTTAAAGCCCTTCAAGAAATAAATAACTGTATTTTCATAAGAGGAAACCATGATCGTTATCTCATTGAACGTATTTGGGAGGATGAAATACCAAACTTAGAAGGAATGGACCCAAATGATCCAATTTGTAAAGCTATAGTCCAAAATGAAAAATGGACTGCTGAAAAAATTGGTAAAGAAGGTGAAGATTTTTGCAAAAGCATGAAGATTGCTCACAGAGAAATTATAGGTAATACTTTAATTGAATTTACTCATGCATGGTTTAAAAGAGATGATAAGCCTCCATCAGCAGAAGAAGCACTAATTTGGAGAGATCATGTAGTTAAATCAAACCCAACAATAACGAATGTAGTATTTATTCATGGTCATGTTCATGTTCCTCGTAACCAAAAAATAGAGAACCTAACCATTCTATGCCAGGGAGCGACAGGATTACCCTTTGATAGAGACTCCAGAGGATCTGTAGCCTTTTTAACCATCTCTGAAAATAAAGTCCATTGGGATGTTAAACGATATAATTATAATATAGAACTGACCTCAAAAAAATTAGAAGAAAGAAAGCCTCCATTTTATTCAAATTTAAAAAAGACATTAGAATTTGCATCTATAAGAAATGATCTTTAACTAATTCAAAACTTGAATTAAAAAATAAAAAAGTAATAAATGCATTATTTTGACCACAGTGCAACTACCCCTATTAATCTAGAAGTCTTAGAATTAATAAATAAGGTACAAAAAATAAATTATGCAAATCCTTCCTCCCTCCATTCCGCAGGTAAAAAAGCAAAAACTATTATTGAAGAATCTAGAAGAAGAGTAGCCAATGCTATTAATGCCGAGCCTGATCAAATTTTTTTTACTAGTGGAGGTACAGAATCAAATAATCATGTTTTATGGTCAATGCTATCTCATCATAATGCTCACGTAATTACCGATGTGATCGAGCATCCGGCTATTTTAAAAGTGCTAGAATATTTAAAAACATTTGGTTTAAACTATTCGTTGATCAAGGTAAATAGCAAAGGGAGAATCGACTTAAAAGAGCTTGAAGAAAAGATTACAAAAAAGACATGTTTAATTTCTGTTATGTTAGCGAATAATGAGATTGGTACGATTCAACCTATACGTGAGATTATTGACCTTATGATAAGTAAAGACATTTTAATGCATACTGATGCTGTACAATGCCTGGGAAAGATGAAAGTAGATGTAAAAGAACTTCGTGTCGATTTCTTAAGCCTTTCTTCTCACAAATTTTATGGTCCAAAAGGAGTGGGAATTCTTTATGTGAAGAATAGAAGTACAATAAAGAGCCTTATCCTTGGTGGCAGTCAGGAGGGTGGCCTTAGAGGAGGGACTGAAAATGTGGCTTCTATTGCTGGAGCAGGCCTTGCTGCTGAATTGAGTGTAAAATATTTAAAAGAGAATTCAAAAAAATTAGATATGTTAAAATTGTTTTTTATAAATGAACTGAAATTAATTTTTCCAAACATAATAATAAATGGAGATTCTAGTAATTCCCTACCCGGTTTAGCTAGTATCTCATTCCCTGGCTTTAGGTCCGATATTCTTTTGGCAAAATTAGATAGAGTAAATATTGCTGTTTCTAATGGAGCCGCTTGTGGGTCTGGAAATGTGAAACCATCTTCTATTTTATCTGCAATCGGTATCGATGAAAAAACAAATTTATCAACGCTTAGATTTAGCTTCGGAACAACAAATACGATTGTTGAAATAAAAAAACTTTTAGAAGAACTTAAACTTATTTTAAATAATAAATGAGTCGTATTGCTGTTGGAATAAGTGGAGGTGTTGATAGCGCTGTTGCTGCATCCTTGCTCTTAGAGCAAGGTTATGACGTTGAAGCTATATTTATGAAAAATTGGGAAGATGATTCTGAATATTGTACAGTTGAACAAGATTATAAAGATGCACTTCAAGTCTGTGACTTATTAAAAATTCCTCTAAGAAGTGTCAACTTTTCTAAAGAATATTGGGAAAAAGTCTTTCAATATTTTTTGGAAGAATATAAATCTGGTCGCACTCCTAACCCTGATATTATGTGTAATTCTGAGATAAAATTCAAAGAATTTTTAAATTATGCTATTGATTTAGGTGCAGAAAAAATTGCTACAGGTCACTATGTTAGAAAAGACTTAATCAACGGTGAGACCGTACTGTTAAAAGGTTTAGATTCAAAAAAAGACCAAAGTTATTTTTTGCATACATTAAATCAAAAGCAACTAAAACACTCATTATTTCCTGTTGGAGCATTAAGTAAGTCTCAGGTTCGAAAATATGCTGAAAAAAAAGGATTTCAGAATTTTAATAAAAAAGATAGTGTTGGAATTTGTTTTATTGGAGAACGAAATTTTAAAGATTTTCTAAAAGAATACATCCCGGCTAAACCAGGTAATATTGTATCTGAAACTGGTAATGTAATTGGAGAACACGATGGCCTCATGTTTCATACAATCGGACAGAGGAAAGGTTTAGGAATCGGTGGGGGGAAAAGTAGAATACCAGGTGCCTGGTACGTGCTTGAAAAAGATTTAATCCACAATGAATTAATTGTAGGTCAAGGTATAGACCATCCAGCACTTTATAAAAAAACAATCAATGCCTCAAATATCCATTGGATTAATAATAGAAAACCAAATACAAATAAGTTAGGAGCTAAAATAAGGTACCGAGGCAAAGATTCTATTTGTACAATTGATGAACTAACAAATGATCATATAAAAATCGTTTTTGAAAAACCTCAGTTTGGGATTGCCGACGGCCAATCTGTAGTTTTTTATAATGACGATATTTGTTTAGGTGGCGCAATTATCACATCTTCGTGTTAGATATTTATATTAAAATAAATATACTTTTTATCTAAGAACCATAATAGTTTTTAGAGATTCAATCAAGCATGACACATACTTTAAAGAAAATCTTATTTATTTTTTTATTTGAAACATTGTTCGCTCAGTTTCGAACAGAGTTGCCAATAAATACTTTACCTACTAATTTAAATGGTGAATTAGATAAAAAAAGCTCTCTATTTTCTTTTAATCCAGAAAACTTGGATATTAATTATGGTTTTACTATGTCGATGTTATCTTCAAAAGGACAATCTCAATCAGTTGCCGGCTTCACAAATAATATCAGCTACATGCTCAAAGAGAACCTAAAACTTGATGCAAATATCACTCTTTATAAATCACAAACTCCATTTAATCTTAATTCTAATTTTTCCAATGGCTTAGACATCGCATATGATGCAGGCTTAACATTTAAGCCTTCAGAAAACTCTTTCCTTCAATTTAGGTTTCAGAAAATTCCTTTTTATCAAAGATCTCAAAATAATCAATTCTTAAACTCTAATTATTAAAAATAAATGGCTCGAAAAAAAAGACTAAGCAAGAACACGAAATATACTTCTCAAGAAATCATTCTTAATGGAGCTATAAGTATTGCAGGAATTATTCTTTTGGGATTCATTTACTCATTTTCCAAGAATATTACCCATACTGGTATACCTGTAGATGTTATTTTCCCTCAACTAGAAGATAAACCTCGCTTAGCAATAGAGGTTTATGAGCAAAATCCAATTAAAGATATAAAAGTTGAAGTCTTGAACGGATGTGGTATAAAAGGAATTGCGGCAAAGGCCTCAGACTTCTTAAGATTACAACATGTAGATGTTGTCCGTTCTGACAATGCCGATAAACATGATTATCTAAATACTACGATTATTGGAAGAAATGAAAACTTTGAAAGCCTAAAGATTGTGGCTGAGTCACTTGGTTTATCCATTGAAAATAAAACAAATATCAAACATGAACCAGACGAGTCATTAGGCGTTGATGTAACGGTAATACTTGGAAAAGATATTGCAGACTTCACAGAGCTATTTGATTTCATCTCTACTTTATAATAAAGGTCCAAAACAGTGAAGGACTTCGTTAAAAACCAACCTCTATTAAAAGAAATAATTGATCTTGCACTTGATAAAAAAGCTCTGCACCTAATTGCATTAGATGTAAGAGGTCTATCTTCAATGACTGATTTCATGATTATTTGTCATGGAAATTCTCATCCTCAAGTAAAAGCAATTGCGGATAGCATAAGAAAAGGTACACCTCAAAAACCTAGGCACTTAGAGGGCTATGAAAATCAAAATTGGGTTTTAATAGACTATTTTGACATAATTATACATATTTTCAACCATGACCAAAGAGAGTATTACTCTTTAGAACGGCTCTGGGATGATGCTCCTTTGAAACAATTTAGTGATGAATAATCTTAAAAATCTCTTGAACAAAAGGATTTCTTCAATCCTTTCTAATTTATCATATCCCGAAAAAAAGTTCTCCTTAATGCCTCCAAAAAACTCAGAGTTTGGAGACTTATCATCTAATATCGCACTAATTATTGCTAAAGATTTAAAACAAAGCCCAATGGATGTTGGAAGAGAACTTTTAGATGCTTTTAATTTGAATCTACCTGATTATATTTTAAATATTACAGTAACAAAACCTGGATTTCTAAATTTTGAAATCAAAAATACATATTTCCAAAACCAGATTCAGGTAATTTTAGATCAGGGAAAAGATTATGGGAAAAGTAAATCTGGAATAGGTAAAACTGCTAACGTTGAATTTGTAAGTGCAAACCCTACTGGACCATTAACAATTGGACATGGGAGGAATGCCATTTTAGGTGATGTTGTCTCGAACATACTAGAATATCAAGGTTATAAAGTGACTCGAGAATATTATTTTAATGATGCTGGTAGACAAATGCGCATATTGGGAGAGTCTGTTGAAGCTCGTTATAATGAAATAGTTGGCAAGGACTTCACATTCCCTGAAGATGGATACCAAGGGGAGTATATTATAGATATTGCTCAAATTATTGTAGAAGAATCACGAAGTAATAAAAAGTTAGATACGTCTACATTTCAAAAAACAGCAGAACGAGAAATTTTCAAAGAAATAAAAAAATCATTGAAAGATCTTGGGATTCATTTTGATGTATTCACAAATGAAAAAACATTTTATGAAAATGGTGATATCGAAAAACTGATTAGTGACTTAACAGAAAAAAACCTTATTTATAAAAAAGATAATGCAACTTGGTTTAAAACAAGTTCTTTTGGAAAAGAGCAAGATAGAGTCTTTATAAAAAGCACTGGAGAGCCTACGTATAGAGTTCCTGATACGGTTTATCATAAAAATAAATTAGATAGGAATTTTGACCTTATTATTGATGTTTTTGGTGCCGATCATGCAGATACATATCCAGATGTTCTCCTAGCACTTAATGCATTAAGCCATGATACTAGTCATATCAAAGTACTACTCTATCAGTTTGTTACCTTATTGAAAAATGGTGAAAAAGTAAAAATGTCCACTCGCAAAGCTAACTTTATTACCCTAGATTTTTTAGTTAGTGAAGTTGGATTAGATGTCGTTCGTTATTTTTTTATTATGCGAAGTATGAATACTCACCTTGATTTTGATTTAGATTTAGCCGCTGATCAATCTGAAAAAAATCCTGTTTTTTATCTACAATATGCATATGCTCGAATTTGTAATATTATTAAAAGAGGGGATGAATTAAAACCTGAGTTTAAAAAAGGTTTCAACTCTTCATTTATTTCAGAACCAGAAGAACTTATGCTTTTAAAATATCTAGTTCGGTTCCCCGAGTTTATGGATATTGCTTATGAGAGTCTAGAGCCTCAAAATATTGCGAATTATTTACAAGAACTGTCATCCCGCTTTCACAAGTTTTATAGTCATTGCAGGGTTTTAACTGATGACCTTGAAACATCTAAATCCAGAGTTGCATTAGTCAAAGCTGTCCAGATTGTTTTAAAAAATGGTCTTACTCTATTGGGAATAACTTCACCTGAGCGAATGTAATGTTTGATTTAATAAAGTCTGAAGCTCAATTTTTTATTTTTTGCCTCACTACTTTATTTACTCTAATCAATCCAATCGGACTTTCGCCATTACTTATCGTAATGACTGAGCGATTTTCAAAAAAAGAAAAGGTTGAGATAGCAAAAAAAGGATCACTCACAGCTTTTTATACACTCATTATTTTTTCTCTTCTTGGTTCTATTATTTTTAAATTTTTTGGTATTACATTAGAAGCGTTCCAAATTATGGGAGGAATACTCTTTTTTAGAAATGGGCTTCGTATGCTTGAAGCCAACATTGGAAGATCTAGAACCACACCTGCTGAACAAGAAGAGTCTTTAGAAAGCGAAGATATCGCAATAACCCCAATTGGAATACCACTAATTGCTGGTCCGGGAGCAATTACCGCTGCTATGCTTTTATCAAGTCAAACACCCCAATTATATAGTTACGCTACGGTAGTTCTTTCTCTTTTTTTAGTTCTTTTTTTAGTATACATAATTCTAAGAAATGGGGATATTTTAATCAGCGTTTTAGGTACCACTGGTATGAGAGTTATACAACGATTAATGGGATTAATTTTACTCGTAATTGCAGTTCAATTCATCATAAATGGTACCGTTGCAGTTATTAAACCTCTTATGTCATCACTTTAGTAATAACATTTTTTGAGTCCGTTTATTTTCACCAGATTTTAGTTGAAAGAAATAAATTCCGGTACTCACTTTATTCCCTATCTGATTCAATCCATTCCATACGAACTTATGCCTACCCGCTTTTTTAGACTGGAGATCAGTACTATATACTGTCCGTCCTAAAGAATCAAAAATTTTAATGTTTATATCATTTTCTACTGCAAGTTCATATTTAATTGTTGTGGTCGGATTAAATGGGTTTGGGTAATTATCCATCACTTCAAACCTATCCGGAAGAATATCTAAGTTAAGGTTGTATATCCCTTTTTCAATTTGAACACCTTCATTATTTAAGAATTTATATTGTAATCGAAAAGAAAAGAGATTCAAATCAGTATCAGGTATTATTAATGTTAACGAAGAATCTAAACCACGATAGTCAGCTAAAGAGAACTGCACCATTTGGTTTAAGGTATCTAATGACTTAAATAAAGAAGATGTTCTATTCGGTTGTAAAATATTCAACTCTGAAATATCTAAATTTGATTCACCAATTAAAAACTCTATCATCGCGGTATTTTCAGGTACTTGAAAAACGACTTTCCCCCCTTTAACTTTGATGTCTTCTAAATCATTAGAGCGAGAAGCGAATATTGTTGTATCAAAAGAAAGATTAAAATATTTCCACTGCCACATTTTTGCAAATGCAGATAAATCAGTTAAATCTGAAACACCATCTGGTGCCGGTTTTACGTGTGGAGGTTTTTCAGAAAAAGGACTTAAGTCTATTTCAGGCCATTCTTGATTAAAGACTAATATATCTTCTATTGTTATATCCTGGTCATTATTTAAATCGCCCCATAACTGACTATAAAACTCTAAAGTATCTGAAAAAAAAAGTGCATTATAGGCTTGGGCACTATCAAGAAAAACAATAATTGTATCATCACTTGCTAATGGCTCTTCCCAAATAATTGTAATGGTTGAATCAGTATAAGACTCATTAACCTCAAACTCTAAATTGGCATTCGATTTTATTGCTAATTCATAAAAATAAATAAGTCTATTAAACTTAATAATAATAGTGTCCCCGCTAAGTACAGATAGTACTTTAGAGCTATCACTAAAATTTGGAATTATTTTTTGTACTTTTGGCTCAGTATCATCAAAATATATTCCATCTGTTCTTACGGTTTTTGACTTATTTGTAGCAAGGTCAATTGCCCTAATATATGTATAATATAAGATATCACGGTCTAATTCAAATCCAGACAAAGAAACTTGACTTGTACTATCGGTTGATGTCCAATCAAGTATATTAGTAGTATCATTAATTGTACCAATAGAAAGTTCATAACTTAGGATATCAATATTATCAGAAAATCCTTCATAACTATACTCTAAATAGGTTGAATCAATAGTATAGTCCATTTCAAAAATCCACTGACCATCACTAATCCGTCCAGTATCTGGAATTTGAGTATCAATAGTAATTCCATTGCCCCAAATCGTATCTGAATAATTTCCTGCTGAATCACGTACAAAAGCATTACCATAATAAGTGCTTTCATTTATCAAATTAAGCCCATTTATACCCGCAAAATTATTTAGCGATCCTAAGGTCCAACCAACTACATCAGTTAAGTTATTTTCAGAACCCAAACTATAATAAATCTCTCTAATTCCGGATAAAGAATCAATTTGCGTCCAATAAAGCGATAACGAATCTGCCTTATTATAATAGGGCAAGTCTTGATTGTTTTCACCTTCTTTAATATCTGAAATAATTGGGGAGCTTTTATCAATCTTAATTTCAGATACATTTTGATTCTCTAGAGTCTCTCCTATATTCCCAGCTGTATCCATGTAGGAGAAATTAAAAGATATTGCACCATTTGGGTCATTTAACCCAACTAACTTTGCGGCACTCCAGATTGTTCCATTACTCGTGCTATTATTTATTAAGGTATCTTCTAAAAGCGTTGTTACTGGGGATTTGAGTCCTTCAGTTGCAATAAAAGATATATAGATTGTATCTAAAGATGTTGCCCAATTTGAACTTAGAATATTGTTTGAATACAAAGTATCCAATGCAATAGTTGGAAGAATCTCATCGATATGAAAAGTTGTACCGTCACTCAAAGCATTTGTTTCATTTCCAGCTTTATCCCAAATAATATAATTAAAGGTAATTTCACTTTCTTCAACGTATTGGACCATACCGGCTAGTGAATCTCTAGGGATTTCTATTATTTTAACACTATCTGAAGGATTAATAATAACCTCTCCTCCAATATTATTAAAACCTCCTAATCCAAATTGAATCGTTGCTTGTATTCTCCCCTCAAATAATGTTGAATCTCCAGTAACAAGAACTTCTAGTAGAATATTCTGATTTGATAAATTCCAGTACCCATCAACAATATTACCACCTATAACATAGGCTGTGTCTAATTCAATAATCTCTGGAGGTGTCATGTCAAATAATATAGATGTCGCATCGGTTGTATTAGTTATATCCTCACCAGCATTGCCAACTACATCATAAAATTCAATACTAAAAGGAATAAACCCCTGAGTTTCTGAACCATCAAGTAATCTCCATGCTCGGAAAGAGGAAGCGTCTCTTAATGGATTTTCAAAAACTGTATCTGCTGGGAATCCCGAGATTAGAATAGAACTTGAGCTTAGAATTTCATCAGAAATAAATTCTAAAATTAAAGTATCACCTATTATAGCTAATTCAGGGCTACTATTATTTGAAGAATTAAAAGAAACGGTTTCTAAATTGGGTGGTGTACCATCATATAATACACTAGAACCATCATTTGTTATTATAACACTCCCCGTGCTATTTCCCGCCGAGTCATCAAAGATAATTTCAAATGGAATTAAACCATCGAGGTCAGTATCAAGCATATTCCTTATTGAATAAAATGATAATACTCCGTTATCAACAGTACTACTATTAAAGTTATTAATTGAGACCTGTATATTTCTATAGTTCTCACTCGAAGTAAAAAAGAGAGTATCTATATCTCCAATAGCCGCTAATGAGTCATTTATAGAATTATTTGAGGCCATTCTAACATCACTTAACTGTGGTAATGTTTTGTCATATCTAACTTTACTATTATTTGTGGTCTGAAAAGAAGAAGTTCCAATAACCCCGCCAAGATCTTGATAATCAATATTAAAAGGAACAAATTGTTCGGTATCAGTCTCATCCATTACTCGTGAGCCAATATATTTAGCTAAATTATTTTCATTTAAACCTTCGAACTGATAAGTGGATGAATCTTTACCAGATATATTAATGTTCATAGAACCCAATTGCTCATTTGCAAAGAATTCTACAAAAATAGTATCATTCTTTTTTGCCCAATTTGGATCAATATTACTTGAATATATTAAAACAGAATCAATATTTGGTGGTACAATATCATGATTAACATAACTATCATCTGTAGTTACTACCACCTGTGTTCCTATATTTCCAGCTCTATCAATAAAGTCAATTGTATAAGATAAAAAACCTCCTGGAATCGCTCCAGTTATTGCTATTGTTGCAATGTAATCATCTCCAACTTGACTTAATGTGGCAACCTGTCCAGCAATAGTAACAACTATTGAATCTAAAATAATTGGATCAATCTCAAGTGGTCTAAAAGTTAAAAAAACATCATCACCAGTGATTGCGATTAGAGTATTATTAACATTATTTGACTCTATATGTACAAGCTCAAGTATTGGTGCTGTCTTATCAAAAATTACATTTGAACTATTTGTGGTTTCGGTTACTTGATCTCCTGTAATTCCTACGCTATCAGTAAAGTTTATAGTAAATCCAATATCTCCTTCTATATCTGAATTTTGCATCAAATATTTTGCTAAATACTTTTGTAACCCTAAGGGTGTAATTTGAGCAGTTTGCGATGAGATTAGACTACTGCTCTGAATAAGTAATTCATTTGATTTAAATGTTACAAATATACTATCTCCAATTTTTGCCCATGTTGAATCATTATTATCTGATGCAATATTTACAATATCAAGTATCGGCTTAGTATTATCAAAAATAACTACTGATGAATTAGTCGGACTGGTTATTGGAGTCGCCGTTGGATTTCCCCTGGAATCCGTTATTATGCCAATTTCAAATGGTATTAATCCATCTTGATCACTATCCTGCATAAAATAACTTGCTGACCAATTATTACTACCATTATCCGTGACAATTGCAGGATTACCTGCAATTGCAATACTGGGCTCTAGGATGGGCGCACTCGATTTAAAGGTAAGAACTATTTCATTTCCTACTGCCGCTAAAGTCGTATCCGTAAAATTTGATTTATATGAAATATAATTTAAAGATGGAGGCGTCTGATCAATCAGTAATTTATTTACACTTTCTGTTCCATTTTTTAAATTTCCTGGTCGGTCATATAAAATTGCCTCGAATATAATAGTATCGTTTTCTGTAAAACCTGTAATTGCCTCAATCTGTACATCCGTGAAGGTAATAGTCTTATTGCCTCCAATATTTTCTTGAAGGACTGGAAATGTTACTCCTAAATCTTCTAGACTATTTGATCTGATTTTTGCACGAACTTGTATCCAACCGTTCTTCAGTGTTGTATCACTTTCAATTGGGACAATTAGCTCCAAACCGGTGTTTGTTAAATTCCAAACATCTTCTACAATGTTTCCACCCGTTGCTGTCACCAGGCCTAACGTAAAATCGGTTGGTACTGTTCGATCAAAAATTACCTTACTGTTATTATCAATTGTTGAAACTGAAACAATGTCTCCTTTATTACCGGCTAAATCAAAAAAAGATATTTCAAAATTAGTCTCACCCTCAGGATCTGTATTTGTAGTAACATAGTTAGCCTTTCGACTATTAGCCCCTGTATTGCTTAAGGTAGTGTTTTGTCCCATTATTGTTGTAGATGGTATCGAGTCTGTGTTGGCAATATCTTCATCTGCATTAAAATAAACACTAATTGTATTATTTATAGTTGCCCATGTTGTATCATATAGATTGTCACTGGCAATTCTGACCATATCTAAATTTGGTTTTGTCTTATCATAATACACATTGGACCCATCTGTAATAGAAGTGTATTGGTTTTGATTTCCTAAATAATCTAGAACTGTAAAACTAACTTCAATGTCCCCTTCAGGTTCAGTGCCATCTAGTATGTATATTGAACTAAATGATTCTCCACCTAAGTCAGATTCAGTACTCGCATTACTTTCTATTAATACTTCTGGTAGGTTAACATCTTCAGAAAAACTCATATTCAGAGTAATTTGGTCACCTGTTTTCGCAAGGTGCGAATATGTATTATTTGATAGAATCGAGACAGCGGATGGAGGGCCTGCGATGATATCAATATTTATAATAGTAGCACTAGTATTACCATCTGCGGAATTACCTGATTGATCAAATAACCTTGCAGAGAATTCACTACTTAAATTATGACTAAAACTAGTTAGGGCTTCAAATTCATCAGCTGTAACTGACAAAATCATCTTCTGAGCTGTTAGGTCATCACTTGTAATAATAATTTTATCACCTAGTGTTTCATAGGGATTTCCGGATATTTTACCTAGCATTTGAAACTTTGATCCAATAATAGAGAGAGTATTTAATGAGTCTTCTTGAAATAGAAAATATGAATCTTGGATATAGCTAGCCCCGCCAGCTAAAGCACCAGAATTATTGGTAGCAGATAAATCACTCGCAGAAACTCCAGAAGTCTCATCAAGGCGCCAATAACCAATTAACCCTGTTTCATCACCATTTAAACCAACATTTTTATACGCT
>ENA-OSJC01001114-OSJC01001114.1-marine-metagenome-genome-assembly--contig:-NODE-1114-length-22959-cov-12.723844_pt1 | contig 22959 bp, 10 predicted proteins | sample MGYA00237885_ERZ534234 | MGnify/ENA primary metagenome ERZ534234 (study PRJEB26413, sample SAMN06343907) | marine metagenome | isolation source: coastal waters | place: Atlantic Ocean: West Antarctic... | reverse complement strand
TCTTCAATCATTTGATTGATATCTTTGTTAAGAACTTCAGGATTTGGTAATGATTGTTTTAATTTTGGATTTTTAGCGTATGCATCTTTACCTTTAGTAAGAGTTTCTTGAACACCTAGATTAGCTATAGTTGTTTTTTGAGTCTGTATAGCTAATTCTTCATATTTTGTCATCTCTTGAGCTACAGTTTGGCTTGAGCCAACCATTTGATAACTACTAAAATCTATACCACCGTTATTACTATTTACGTCAGGATTATTATATCTTACCCAAGTAGTTAAATTATTCATTGTATAAAAAGCAGGAGGCATTTTAGCTATATAGTTAAAATATACTCCTTTCATTTTAAGATCATCACTTTTTCTTAATTGTCCTTGAAAATAATTGTCTTTTATAAAACCAAAATTATTATCTACTTGTCCTTTTAATGCAGAAAGAAATAAAAATTTAGCAACATTATTAGATGGCATACTATGTTCTTCTACAAATTTATTATCTTGTGTTGCCGCTATGTTTGAAAAGAATTTTATAGGTGCATTTCTTCTTATTATTCCGGAACTCATACTATCAGAGGCTTTCATAAATCCAGCCCACATTGCCGTTGTATTACCATCAACATCATTAGCCATAGTATCTTGCATTACAGTTGCAAAATGTTTTAAATAAGGAAGTTTTAAAGCTTCGTTGTCTTTAAATGCTTTAGTTTCTGTTAATGCTTTAAATTGACTTGGTGTCATTTCTGCATTTTTTCCTCTACTATATATAGTATTTGTAGGAGAAGCAGGTGCATTACTATCAAAAAGTTTAGCAGCTTCTATTTTTAATTGCTTATTAGTTTTGTTTTTTATGTTTATACCTAAAGCTGTGTATACCTCGTTCAAAGTTCCAAACATACTTCTTGGTCCGCCAGCTATTAAACTTGATTCTAGTATTGAGGGATGCAGTTTTGGAGCTATACCTTTAATCCATACTGATCTAGCTTTTTTAAATTTTTTACCAGCATCACTATTGTCTTTAATAAATGTGGTTTGTGACCCTATAGTTCCATTTTTTTTAGTATAAGAAACACTTTTTAACTGAAAACCTGCTTTTCTAAATTCATTACCTAAATCTAATTCTGTAGCTGATTCGAAAGTTTCTAAATCATTTCTAAAATTTTTACCTAATTTTTCTATCGCTGGAATATTTAAAGCAAACATTGTTTTAGACTTTCCTTCAGCCACCTTTGCTTTTGCTGTAATAGCTTCGGATGGATTTAAGTTTCTAGCGTCTATTTCTTGTCTTATGGCTAAGTTTGTTATATTTCTTGCCATTATTTCAAAAACTCCTTTTATGAATTGAGTTTCTGTACTTCTTGGAATATAATTAGGATCTACTTTGTTATTTACAATACCTGCAGCAGCTTTAAATTCAGAATTAGTAACTCTTGGATCTTTCCTGTATTGAATACTTTGTTTTCCACTTTCACTATCTACTTTTTTAGGCTTACCATCTGCATTTTTTAATTGCTGATATAAAACATTTTGAACAGACTTAGGTATTTTAGTTCCTTCACCACCTCTTTTAACTTTTTTATTACCTTTTTTAGATGTAACTTCTCTTACAGGAGCATTACCTTCAGGCATTAAGTTTTGCATTTTAATACCTTGCTTATTAATAGCCATCTGTAAATTTTTGGCATCACCTTTTTTAAAATTATCAGCTTTATTAAATATTTTATTAGCCGGTACATCGTATATTTTAGCAAAAGCTTCTGGAGCTAAAGATTGAGACGTAGAATATCTCAAAGCTTTTAATTGATCTATAGATAGTTTAGATAATTTTTCTTGAGTTTCTTTTATAAAGTTATCTGTTGCTTGACCCTCAGGAAGAATTGAATTAGGATCAATAAGTTTTCTAAGTTCTTTTACAGTTGTTTCGACTGGTCCTGAATCATCAGCCACTTGCTGAGCCTGTGGACTATCTAAGCTTTGTGTAACTCCTTTTTCAGAAGATTCTACACCTAATCTTGTTGCTAAAGAATTTAATCTTTGCATACCAGTATTAGCCATGTAGCTATCAAAAGATATTTGATTGCCATCTTTGTCTGTTCTAGTAGAATCGTATTTTTGAGCAATTCCAGCTAATTCAGTCTTAGCACTATCTATATAGGTTGTTCTATCAAGTCCAGCTTTTTCTCTTATATTTCTTGGTATGCCTCTAAAAAACTTACCAACAGCTCTATTAGCTACTTTGCCAATCATAGTTTCAACCTGTTTTGGCTGTACACCTTTTACAGTTGGTAAACTAAATTTAGTTTTAGTTGGTTTTTTACTTTTTTTAGTTTGAGTTAGCTTACCTTTAGCACCTTTGTTAGCTATGTTTAACGTAGAAGAGCTTAACTTACCGCTAGAAACTTCTTTACCAAAATCTTGTATAAAGTTTACTACATCTTTTCCTGAGTTAAAAGTTCTATTAACATCAGCGGATTTAAATATTTTACTAAAATTATTTCCTAATTTAGATAAAAAACCAGGCTTAATAACTACGTCTTTAGTTGCTATAGCATCTGCAAGTAATGTCATTGTTTCTTCAAACGCATCAGCTTCAGTAATTTCACTGTTAGGATCTGCAGCAGCATTTTGATATTGTTTTATTCTAGCTGCAAACTTAGTATCTTTTATAGTATCTGGATTTAATGTACCTATGTAGTCTTGAACAGATTTACCTAGTTGTTCTTGAACCGCTGGATTATCTTTAACAGTTTGATTTAAAACAGCATGAAGAAATTCATGACCAGCTACATTTACTTGACCTTGCTGTAATGCCAATGTTTTATTTATAACAATACTTTGAGTACCATCTGTGTTTTGTATAATAGTACCAGGATTATTAGCATCAGTCTTTACATCAGCTTGTATAACTAAATCACCGCTTTCAATTAACTGCTCTGCCGTTTTGTTTTTGTTTGCAGGGTTTGCTAAAGCTTGCTTAGTCTTAGCATCGTTACTTATTTTTATTTGTTCGTTGACAGCTTCTTGACCGGTCATTTCTTTACCAGTAATTTTACTCACAACTCCGTCTTCAATCTCTACTATAGGAGCTAATCCTTCAACGTTTTTAGCTAAATCTTTAACATTTTGAGTTGTAGTCTCATATTGTTTTTTGATAACAGGATCCATTATAGCATCCTTTGATTTTTGTAGCTCTATGTTTTCTAGTGCAACATCTCTTGTAGCTTCAGCTTTTTGAGCCTGAGTCATATTATCATTACTATTTATAGTATCAATAAAAGTATCATTTTTAAAAGCTCTGTTGTGTATGTCTATTAACTCTTGTTTTTGACTTGAGTCTAGTAAATCTGTAGCTGTTGCAGTGTTTACACTGATTTCATTATTTGCATTAACTAATTCGTTTATCTTCTCTTGAACCATCTTCTTGCTTTTAGCATCAAGATTTGGTGCTTGCAATTGGTTACTTAGATTACCTATTTGTTTGGCATTGTAATCAAACTTTGATTTTAAACTCTCTGTTTTAAAAGGTTTAATCATAGCTTGACCTATAGAAGGTACTTTAAATAAAGCTCCACTCATAAATGCTCCACCAACAAATGATTCAGTAGCTCCTTCTAATATGTTTACGTTTTCTTTACCTAAAATATACTTATCTGCTAGTTTGTCTGCAATTCCAGCTAAAACCTCTGTTCCACCTTCTTCTAATGGATCATACAATCCTCTTTTAAGAGATTTAATGTTGAATACTTTATCTTTCAACATCTTTTTAAAACCTCCTTTAGCAGTTTTTGCAGCGTTTAAACCTAGTTTAACTCTTTTTAATTGACCTAACGTTACTTTTTCACTTAATACCTCAGCTCCAGCACTCATACTAGCTGCTAAATACATTTGAGCATAAGTGTAATCAGTTTTTGTTCCGGTAAAATTACCATCTTCATCAAACTGATTGTTTTCCATTTCATCAAACTTAGTACCAAAAGCAGAAGCACCCATTATACCTAGTGATGCCGTACCACCTGTACCAACCATTAATGCTATTTGAGGTCCTTGAGATGCTGTAAAATCTAATGCCCATTCTCCCCATTCTTCAAGAGTATTGTCTCCTGAAAAAGCTTGAGGTTTTTCTAATCCGCTTCTTAAAAGATCGCCTCCGCTTCGCATCCAGTTAGTAAACTCTTTTCTACCAGTAGGATTTAATCCAGCAAAACCAATCAAACCTACAGCTCCCATAGCTTTAGGTATTCCAGCTAGTTCAGCGGGTAAAGCACTTTCTAACATTTTAGCAGGTAGTTCAGATGCTGCACCTACTGCATCAATAAGACCTGCTGTCATATCTAAAGCGCTTGCTGTAAACTTACCTGTAAGATTAGGAATAAAATTATAATTCCTATCAGCTAAATCAGCCCACTCACTTAGCTCTGACTGAGAATTTACATTTATTTCATATTTTTCACTTTGGTGTTGAAACGATTTTAAGTTTTCCGCTTGAGAAGTTCTTAGCTCAGCTAATCTTTTTTTAGCAATTGAAAGATCTTCTTCAGTAGTATACTTACCTTCTACTATTTCAATCATTTCGTTTTGATTAGACTTTAAAGTTTTGTCTAATAATTCTAATGCACCAATATTTTTTTTAGATCTATCATCTAAAAGCGAAGTAGCTAATAAAGCTGTTGTTTCAACTCTTTCTTTTTCATCACTTTCTCCAAGAACACCATTGCTTAAGCTTTCAAGATACTCTTCATAATTGTTTTCTATAACCGATGCTTTACCATCTCGTATATAAAGTTCTTTAGCTTTATCCATCAGCATTTGTTTTCCAGCTTCAGGATCTTTATCGTATTTTGCTTTTTCTTCTGGTGTTAAGTTTTCAAGAGCGGTTCTATTATACTCTTCAACCTTGTCTATTCTATCTTGATCTTTAGAATCTAAAGCAATATTTTCATCATTTTGCCAAGCAGCATCTTTGAAGTCATCAAATAACTCAGAGCCAAAAGCAAGAACAGATTTAGCTATTCCTCCTACGGTTTCTGCACCAACTTTAGATTTATCTAATTCACCTTCAACTGTTTCACCAGCTTGTTTATCATAATACTCTTGATCTCTTAATCCTTTAGGATTTATTTTATTTTTATAATCTAAATCAAAATCTAAAGAACCTGTATCTACTTTTTTGTATTCAGCCTCGTCATCTTCTGTAGAATAGTTTTGACCAGTAAAACGATCGCCTTTAGCTTGAGAAATAGTTAAGTCTTCTTTGCTTAAAGTTTTTTCATCTACTAATTGAAAACCTTCTTCTTGACCTCTTTGAGCTAGAAACTTTTGCATACCCTCTTGACTTGTAGCATCTTCCCCAAAAGTCCAGGATTCTTCTCCTATTTTATAAGTAACTGGCATAGATTAAATTTTAGTTTTTAAATTCAGCAAATTCTTCAACTTCTTCTTCAACAGCTGGTTCTTCTTGTTTTTCTTTTTTCTTGTAAGGCTCGCCAACCGGCATTTCTTTAGGCACTTCTTTTTCTAAATACCACTCCTTATAATCTTTTTGAAACTTCTTCTCTTGATTAGGTCTTAAGGCTTTAGCAGGCTGTAAGTAAAAGTCTGTAACTTTAGATAAAATATTATTATTAAAAGCTATTACTTGATCAGAGCTTTCATAAGCTTCTATCATACCTGCAGTAATTTTATCCATTTCAGTATTAAATTGTATACTATCTGATATAGCTTCTTTATTTACTTTAACAAAGTCTTGAACTAAACCACCTTGTAAAGGTTTTGAATATGTATCAGGTTTTCCATCTGCTTTCATTTTCCTATAAGTTTCAGTAACACCACCAGTTAAAACTTGATTGCTTTGATCAGAGCCTTGTTGAACTTGCTCAAATATATCAGAACTTGCTTTTTTAAAATCTTGGTTTTGTAACGTAGTATCTGGAATACTTACAAATAAATCTTGGGTTTCAGATAATTCATTTAATTTACTTAAAAACATTCTTTCTATAAAGGTTTCATTTTCATCGTATATTTCAAAAGCTAGTTTGTTTATATCACCATCAACTGCATTTACACCTACTCTTCCAGATAAATCTCCAGCTAAAACAGTCATAGCCATGTATCTACTTGTAGGTATTCCCATTGTATCTGCTCCACCCATTAGTCCAGCAAGCTGAGTTGCTTCTCCCCATACTTCAGTATTAGATGCAACATTTTCTAAACTTAATTTAATAGTTTCTACACTTGACATTATTGAATCAGCATACTTTCTAGCTTGACTAGGATTATCGCTAGAACCATTATCTAAGTCTAATTGGATTTCAGCATACTGCTTAACAAAAGGATCGTACATACTAGCATAGTCAACTGGCTTAACCTTACTTGCACTATCACCTAATTGATAAGACATTTTAGACTGAGAATCGGCTACTGCAAATTGAATATCTTCGCTGAGTGATTTGTTTTCTTGTAGTTTTTCTTTTAATCCCATTTAATTTTTATTTATTTCCCATTTTTCCAAAACCTCCTGCTGATGCAAAATCTCCAACAGCAGACATAGTGCCCGTGATAGCTCCGGTTATAGCTTTAGTTCCTTGGTCATAAGCTTGTTGACCTCTTTTTGTGGCGCCGGTTATCTGTTGTCTTGTATAATCAATTTTGCTATCTTCTCTTCTTTCTTTAGCATTGAACATAAATGATTTACCTCGTGCATCAGCAGCTTGTGTTCTTCTACCTTCATCTACTTGAACTCCTTGAACCCTTTGTTGTTCTCGCATTTTTTGAGACTGTAAAGCTTCTTCCCCTTGAGCTCTCATTTTTTCGTTTGTAGCTTCTTGTCCTTCTATACCAGCTGCAACACCTTTTTTACTTTGCAGCGCGGCTTGCGCTAAAGCAGTTGCACCACCCGCACTAGCACCACTAGCTCTCAATGTATCTAATGTATTAGCTAAAGCTATATCAGATTGTTCTGCTTGCATTTCTGCAGCCCCTGTTGCTACACTTAAATTTGCAAATGGATTACTTAAATTACCACTAAGATCTTTAGCTAAGGAACTTAAGTCTTTTGTATTTTGATAAGGATTTATTACGGACTGTCTGCTTGACTCTAAACTTTTTAATTCACCTCTTAATCTTTTCTTTTCTGCAGCTGCTGCTCTAGCGGCTCTTCTAGCTCTACTAGATCCAAAAATTCCACCAACTATAGATCCAATAGCTTTTATACCTGCTCCAACTGCTAGTAAAGGAATAGGCATCCCTTGAACACCATATAGATTTCCAAAGCATAGTTCGTATAAATAAATTAATAATTCTTCCATAGTATTTAGTATGATGATTCTACAGTGTCAGATGATACTGCAAATAATTCCTTTTTTTGATTTGGTGTGTTGTCTAAACGAAATATAAATGTACTAAAAAATCCTTTAACACCTGTCATATTATTTCCAAAGACAATTTCACCTGCCGCTGGATTTGAATTGTTTATTATATTTGCAAAAAACTTATTCTCTTTTCTTTTAAATTTATTTGAAAATATTTCTGTTTCTAAGATAGCTAAACTATTAGGAACACTTCCGTATTTTGATATAGGAACTAGAGCTGTATCTCCTGAGCTAGCTATAATGCTACTCACTGTCCAGTCATTGTTTCCTTCATAGTTAACTGTTTTAAAAACTTTCACAATAGATGGTTGAGAGTTTAATACAACTGTTACATCTGAGGCAAAAATATCCCCATAAAAATTTCCATAACCACTACTTCCATAATGAGTATACAGTTTTCCAGTCTTAGATGAAAAGAATGTTGATGTTAAACTAAACATTAAATCAGGTTTAAAGCTAAACAAACTAGTCCAGCCTTTCACGTCTTCATCAAAGCTAGCTGTTTTAAAATTTTCTACAGTCTCACCAGCAACAACAGTATCAGGTTGTTGTATTGATAATACGTAGTTCTTAGTATGATTATCCCATCCACCGATAATACCATCTGTAACTGTGCTATTATTAGTTAGTTGATCTCTAAAAAAATCATGCATACCAAAAGATGATATTTCAACGATCTCTCCGTTTGATGACAATCTTAATACACATCCTCTTTTTCTATCTGTAAAATATTTTCTATAACCATAAGCTGCAAAGCTTAAAGGATCTTTAGCAATACCGTACTTACCTTGATAAGCTATTATTTGACCAATAACTAATCTACCTGATGTTGTCAGCGCAGATCCTTCTGCTGTAAATATAGCATCTTTATCTATTAAAGCTCTATTTACTTTATCTTCTTGAAATATAATTAAGTTAGTATCCTCTGCATATAGTTTTTGTATTGAGCCATGAGCTGGATCCACACTTCTAGTTATGTCTTCACCTACAGAAAATTCATTAGTTTGATTTATACCTGTTCTAGAATTGAATACTCCAGAGTATATCATAGAATTAAATCTATTTTGATTGCTAGGATTATCTTCTACAATATGAGCTTTTACTCCTATGTCTGTTGATGTGTTATTATATCCTCCTCTTATTCTTGATTCTTCAATAAACCAATCAGTTGCATTAACAGGTGTATATGCTTGCGGCACGTTGGCATAAGGTGCTACAGGCGCTGATGGTGTATCACCAACAACGTTTGTTAATTTCTTCAACCAATATGAGGTAAAATATTTAAGTTCTAAAGTAGCGCCCATGTTATATTATTATTACTTATTTTTTATCATTATTACAACCAGCCAATTGCACCAGGCACAGGTCTAAGACAACTAGTACAAGATCTAGCATATTTATCGCTACAAGTAGATGCATCTCCACTTATTTTTATACCAGCTACGTCAAATTTTGCTGATGAATCTATCTGAGTAAAGGGTTCTGAAAGAGTAGTTGAAGTTGAAAATCCAAAAAAGTTAGGATAATCATAAGTTGCACCTTTAGAAGGAGTAGTTAATGTATCGTTTAAATAAAATAAATCTACATACTCAGAATAAGGCATTGGAGCATATTTAGTTGTTCCACCTGTAGCACAACTGTATCCACTTTGATATGAAGAAAATTGATATTGATAACTTTTAGGAGTTTTATTGTCTGTGACATCAAGTCCATTTTCTACAACACAAGTACTATAGTATAAATCATTTGAGTTAACCCATAATCCAGCAGAATCTCCATAACCTCCAGCATATTCACAATATGCATCTTTAGCTATAACGGCATATTCTCCAGTTTGATTAAATGCAAAAGCAGTTGATGAGTATTTGGTAGAATTAAAACTGTTATTTATCATTGATACAATAGCTACTGCATTACTATTGTTAGTATCATCTATTTGAACCCAAGCATCACTAGCTGTTGTCCTATGGTAAACGACCCAGTTAAGTTGTAATGTGGTAAAGTAAGGACCCGAAATTTTGTAATCCTGCTGCATATTACATTGAAAAACAACTGTACCTTGTGTTAGTGCACCTGTTCCTAGCCTGTTTATAAAATTAGAATCACTAGTATTAGCGGAGATAGTTATACCTGATATTGTATTAAAATCTGAAGCAGCAAGTACGCTACCAGCCACATACCAAACTGCAGTTCTTGTATTCAAGCTAGTAGTGGTATCAGGAACTACTGATTGAAAAAATGGCGCTATTCCTGCTGTTATTGTAGCAACAAGCGTACAAGGAGATTTTATAGCTGAATTTACTGGAACAGCACCTACAGTTATAACTTGTGCTTGAGTTACACTTTTAGTATTAAGCTGTGGAACATTACTTAGTATAGCATCTTCAATTTTTAATTGTAAAGTATAAACACCAAGTGGTACAGTGTTAGCAGTTTTAGTTATTATACCCGTAGTATTATCTGCTATAGAAAAATAACTACCCGGTGATTGTGAAACAATACTATATCTTAAACCAAGATTGTTATTACTTGCTGATCCATTATAACCTTGCCTTGTAACACCTACAGCATCTCCAGCACTTACAATTACTCCAGGTAAAGTAGTTCCGTCGATAAACACAGGAGCTGAATTAGTTAACTCAACTACAAAAGTAATTGTATTCGTATCACCACCAGAGTTTGCCACTGTTGTCCATACAAGAGTATATGTGTATTCTTCTTTAGTACTTTTAGCAACATGACCACCGCTACCATCGTTATAGCCAGCAGCTGAATAATTAAATGTATTTACAAGAGTTTCTATTCTATAGCCTGTTCCAGATGTTTTAATCTTAAATTGCGCACCAGCATTTTGTGTATCAGTAAATACAGATCCATTATATGTTATATTACCAGCGGCTCTTGTAACACCAGCTCCATCGACTACAGTCATGGCTACTTGAGCTATTTGAGTATTTGCAAAATTACTTCCTTGATTATTTTGTGGATAAAATACACCTGTGACATCAGTGTTAGCAGCCATTGCTTCAGTTTGTGAATAACCTAAAGCAGATAATTGACTTACTCCATCAAAACCTGTATCTATGTCTGCATTTAAATCAGCAATTAATCCAGCTGTTGTTGTTTCATAAAACAATTGTAATAAGCTTTCAACAGGTTCTGTTTCAACTATAGACAAATATGGTTGCATAGTTGCAGCGGTAGTTCCCACTACTGTAGTTCCTGCATTAGACGTAGCTAATCTCGCTATAAATGGATTTGTTTCAAGTTGATAAAAAGGTACGTTTGTTGTTGATATGTCTATTACACTCATAGCTAAATCGAATGCGGTTGAAATAGTATCAGCCGTCATTGATAGAGGTAAAAATTGTGATCCAACTGCTGCAGAGTTTACGGGAAAAAATTGGACATTTGTAGCAGCTGTATTGTTATTAACTCTTCCGTAAAGTCTTACTGAACTTCTAAATTGTTTTTGTTGATCCGATGTCTCGTTTAAATCTCTTGGGACTTTATTTATATTATCATTTAATAAAACAACATTAGCTGATTTATTAGTTTCATTAGTAGGAAATATAGGTGGATCGGTTGCGCCTGTAGTAAGTGGATAGCCATTTAAAAACCCAGGTAAATATACGTTGTAGTAATCTTGCTCTTGTTGCTTAACCACTACTTTATAAGAATACCAGCCTAAAGGATTAGGTAAACCATAAGAAAATTTAACGTCAGGATTATTAGAATTAGTACTATAAAGTAGATTATTAACTTGACCGTCAGTAGTTACGGTATATACGGTGCCAACAGCAGCAGCTCCAGCTGGAGTAACATTAGTGACTTTTACAAAATCTGTAAACTCTCCTCTTAAATAGTCATTAATAATAGGTATTTGAGTTTGACCGGCTGCTAATTTAAAAGTAAACGTAGTACTGTTTATAGTTGTAGTAACTCCGGTTGTATTAAAGCCTACACCAGTTCCAGTAGGAACAGCATATAATCCAGGTTGACCGGTTACTGTACTTTTAGTACTTACTATAGTTTCGTTTATAACAACTTTTAAAGCATCACCAAACCATTGATTTAAGTTTTGAGTGGTTGATTTATAAGGATGGTAAAATGTTGATCCTCCAAAAAAGTTACCAGCTAAACTTAAACCAGCATCTACAGAAGAAAGAATCACAGATGATTGTCTACCAAATTTGTCTGACAAAACAAAACCTACTTGATAGTTTCTATTTTGTTTTAATGTGTGATTAGGATATTCCGCCCAATTTGTAAATGAAGTTGTGTTTTTTGCGGCAGCTCCAACATTGTAGTTTAGAGTGGCAGGAGGAGTGTGTTGACTTTGGAAGTTTCCGTATATAACTCTATTCCCTGAAACCTCTTGAGCTTTGGCTTTTACAGGAACTCTGTCATATACACGTACTGTTTGTCTATCAGGTAAAGTTTTGTAAGGTTTTCTTGACTGATAATTATAAACAAGTATGTTTGATTCAGAATTTAAAAGTGTTAAATCTATTGTATCTAAAACTTTTACGGCTAGTCCATCAGATTCTTTATACAGTATGTCTACATCTGTAATCTTATAAGTATCATCATCTATTGTACCAAGGTTTTTTTGTTTATCTGGCAATGGTATTAAAAGCTCTACGTTTTGAACTGCATTTTCCATGAAAGTTAATATAGTACTTCTGTAGGCAGCGTCTTCGTCACCTGCAAGAAAATAACCTTTTTGTTGTGGTATAAAAGCTGGCTGTGTAAAAGGTGCCATTATAGAGTATTCTTCATCATCAAACTTAAACCTATAACTAAACCTTACAAATAAGTCTTGTAAAAAATCTGGATCACCAGGCCAATCACTACCATTGTTAAAATCAAAGGTAATATCCTTACCTGTCATGGTTGTTGTTAGAAAAGTTAAAGTATCTAAATTAGTTACAGCTGCATTAGCATTTACTGTTATTGTGAAAGGAGCAGACGTTGAAAAATCTACTACATAAATATAAGAGTCAGCTGTAATATTAGGACCAATTACACTCATACCTTTTACTATAGCACTATTTTGTGCTGACAAAGTTATGGTGGTTGCAGCACTTGTAGCACTTGCAACACTAGTAGTTGATTTTAATAATTCTAAAGGCTCGTATGGATTATATTTAGCAACTGATATTTGATTTTCTTTAGTGTAATACAACGGAACAGCTAAGTTATCTCTATTAGCATTGTTAACGTTTATTTTTCTAGGTTGATTTAAGTTGTCTGTCCAAAACAATAAGTTTTCAACTAAGTTAACACCTATTATAGGATTTAATTTATTGAAGTTTAAAAAAGAACCAGTAACTAAAAGAGTATAAACTCCGTTAGAATACTTGTATATGTAATGAAGTATGTTAGTTGTATAAAAAAGATAAAGAAGACTGTTATTATTATCAGCAAAATAACCTATCATTTTTGCATCAGCGCCTAAGTCAGTAGGAAGAGGCGCTATAGTATTTCCTAGTATGTTTTCTAACGCACCTATGTCATCATCTTCTGATTTACCTACAGATATGTTATTTGCGTCTCTATATTCACCGTTAGGAATTAATCTATCATCCAAGTCTTTGTTCATCTTGGACTTTAGAAAGCTATTCTTTATTTCTGCCATATCTAGTATTTAATCCATTTAGATTGTCCTCTCATAACCTGAACAATTTGATCAAGCTTAATGTTAGATAATCTTATTTTAGCATTTCTTAGTTTAGCACTTCTTTCTCTTTTATATCTTTGTACTATATATTCTGGCGTGTTAGCCATAGTAGATAATATACCATGTGCAATATGAGAATACAATGCATCTTCAGCCATTTTAGGTATTCTAGCATCTAAATCATAAGCGTTACCATCAGATATATATTCTATTATAAGAGTTTTAGATTGTAAATCACTACTAAAGCTAAAAACTCCTTCTCTTTCGTTTATAGTAAACCATCCATTGTTTTGGCTTGTCTCAGGGTTTAATCCGTATCTTTGACCTAGGCTTAGTTGATATAAACTGTTTTGATTTGATAGCTCAGGATTTTCTCCACTATTTTCAAAAGCTCCTGATATTCTTCGTGGATCACTAGCAGCCCAAGCAGCTTCTGTTTGTGAGGTTCCAGTTAAATTAGAATCAAAATTGTCTTGTGTTGGTACACCTAAATTATCTTGTACTGGACTTGAGAAAGGATCAGTGGTTAAAGTATTGGCTGGAAATATAGTGTGTTGAACACCAAAAGAATCTGTCCAAGATAATCTTACATAGTTAACATAATCTTGAGGTATTATAGCTTTATTAACTTGATTAACTGTTACTTCTTGAGATCTTATACTTCTTAAAGTATCATAGCTAAATTCTTGTAAACCTCTTTTAGCATGAAATATTACATCTGATCTTTTTACGCTAGGTAAAATCTTACCAGCACCAACGTAAGCTATTAAGAAATTATCAATAACATCTGTTAGCCTAGTGTATTCATAATTACCATAATTTTGTTGTAAAGCTGTTTCACTTAATTGAAATTTTATATATGTTGAGGCAGGTAAATAAGAAGCTATAGTTACTATGTTATCTAGCTCTGACCAAGGTTGAGCAGACTTAAATAGTAATGCTGTAGCAGCGGCTGGTATACCTGCGGCTAAAGTGATATTACATGCAAACGTAGTTGTATTTGTTACTGTTGTTACTGTACCATATATAACTGTGCCTGCAGCATTGCTAATAACCATACCAGGTATTACATTAACATTTGCTACTGCTATAATTACATTAGAAGCTCCAGCAGCAGAGCCTGCACCATTAGTTGTTCCTGTGGTTTGTGAGCTTACAGGAGTTAATTCTACCCATGTTAAAGCCGTAGCGCTTGTAAATACTTTAAAATTATTTAAACCAAACTGAGAATTAGCCGGATCTGAGCTTCCAAATACTAAGTCAGTGTCAAAAGTACTAGTAAATGTTTGACCACTACCTGCGTTAGCTGAAAAGAATTGTTGAGCTCCGGCGTAATATTGTCTGTTAGTTTCGGTGATTAAACCACCATCAGGTCTTGGCATATATTAACTTTTTTTATTAGTTTCTTCTTGTTGTACTTGTGCCGCTGCTATTTGTATTATTTCAGGATCTCTAATAACAACTCCTGCATACAGTAATATCTTTAAAACAAGTTTTGTTTGCTCAGATATATGTAGTTCAAAGTTATTAGACGTAGCAGGTGCAAAAACATATTGAGCGTTTCCTGTAAAATTCCATATTGGATCAATAGGCTTTCTTAAATAATTTACTGAAATACCACTTTGTATAGTTGTAGGATAAACATTTAAAAAACTGTTTATGTAAGTGTATACAGGGTAAGTAGTTGTAGGTTTTGTAAGATTAGAACTTAGCAAATGATATAGTTCACTTGTACCAACTCTTTCTAATTCTTGTATAGGCATAGCACCAGCGGTATATATTACTGTTCCTAGTCTATAAAATTGCTTTGCATAAAAATTTACTCTTATTTCAGCATTAACAGCTGGTTGAGCAACTAAAACTAGATTACCTCCTGTTATACTGTATTGAGCAGGAGTTAATTCTACGTCTGCAACAAAGACACTACTTATAGCATTTTGGTTTGCTAGCGTTAAAGCATTTCCCGTTAAGGCATATATTAATTGTAAGTTTACGCCAGCGAATAACTGACTTGCGGAAGAAAGTCCTGTGTATGGCGAAGGTAGAATAAAGCCACTTGTACTATATGTAGAGGTATCGGATGTTTTAAATATAGATAATTTTTCATCTATATTTAATTGTCTATCAGAATAATCTAAATCAACTTGAGACACACGTAATTGCTGATTCATGTCTTCAGCATATTTTTCAAATATTTCTAATTGAACTTGACCTCCTATTTTATTAAACTCAACAGGTGTCATATAACCTCTCTGTTCTTTATTAAGTATTAATAAAACGGTTTGATATACAGTGTTTACGTTTATTGCCATTTTAGTATTTTAGTTAATAATGATGGGCCACGTGAGTGACCCTTCACTATATTATAGTCACACGTTAATGTAACTTTTTCTCAATTGTTTTAAAAACTTCTACACCTTCATCAGTTTTAAACCATGCGGCCATTGCAGCATAAGGATTTTCATCAAATGGTATAGTCATTAGTTTTCTATCGTTAGACCCCCAATGGAACGTTCTTTGATCTTGTGATAATTTTATTATCATTTGTTCCGTAGCTTTAATTGCTACATTTCTTAGTCCAACATTATCATCAGCAGCAATTGCCATAAATCCATTTGGATTTCTTTTAGCCATAAGAAGTAAATCTCTTTTTATTTCTTTTGACGACATCTCTGCCACAGCAGATCCTTTTTCAACTCGAAGTACAGCTTCAGCATGATCAATATCCATTCCTTTAGCAGCTATTAACGCATCTATTTCTTCGTTAATATCTTCTAATTCGTTTGTGGCTATTTCTTTAGTATCATACTCTTTAAATATTATTTCTTTTTTAGGATGAGCTTCTAAAAACTTTTGTAGGTTTTGCATTTCAGGCTGTACACTTAGTGCACCTTCTTCAAATACAACATGACCTAATGTTACTTCTCCTTTTTGTTCATCAACAAATGGAGAGTTTTGGTTAGTTGCATAGCGTAATTCTCTTTGTGTATTAGTTTGTTTATCGTAAGATAATAAAGGATACTGAGCACTATGTCTTGTTTGTAATGTGTACGTTAATGGATGTACATCGTTTAATAACACATAAATTCTGTGTTTAATCTCCCATTTAGGGGCTAGTTCTTTTGTTTTTGACATGATATAATATAATATAATTAATAAAAAAAAAGAATATCCCTGCCAATAAGACAGGGATAAACTTTAAAGTAATCTTAAGCTTGGAACAATACGAAATTGTTAGCAGCTTGAGTAACAAGACATCTTTCAGATAAGAAATGAACTTGCATTGCATCTAAAGCAGAGTTGTAAACACCTCCGACAGATCCAGTGATCCATGACTTATAACGTCTGTCATCAGCTTGTGATGATCTATATCTAACGTGCAAGAATGGTCTTCTAATGTTTGTACCTAACATTTGGTCATAAACAGTTGAAGTTCCAGCAGGTATTAATACTCCATCAATTCCAGCAACTTGAACAGCACCTCTTGTAGAAGCATCGTTTAAGTATTTCCAGCTAGTTTTGTAGAAGTCATAAGAACCTCTTCTAAATCCAGAGAAACCTAAGTTAAGTGCCATTTGCTCAGAGTTTTCAAATAAACCGTAAGCAGTACCACCAGCTATACCACCAGAGATTTGAGATAACATATCGTCAAAAGCAAGATCAGTAGTCCTGTTTAAGAATAACATGTTTTCTTCAATAGCTCCTTGAGTATCAAGGTTTTTAAGTATTTGATCGAAATCACTAATACCAGTACCAGCAGAGAATCCAGACATTATGTTTCCTCTTGTTTGGATAGCTTGGAATAAACCTTGCGTTCCATGAGCAGCAGTAGCAGCATTAAATCCAGTAGCTGCAATATTTCCAGCAGCAGCTTGAACGCTAAATCCACCAGCAGCAGCAGCTAATTCACCTTCAATCATTGCCATTTCTAAGTAGTCATCAAATCTTAATCTTGTTTCAGACTCAGATTTTAGATACCATAAGTATCCTGATGTACCATCTTCAGTAGCAACTTCAACCCATCCAATCTGTGCAGTGTCAGAACCATTAATTTGGTATCTGTCTTTTATAATAATTGGTTGGTTATTAAATTGTGTGAATTGTGGTTGAGCAGAAGCAGTCGATTGACCTGTACCTTTTGCAAATACTGAACCGTATACGAATATTTTAAGATTCGCAGCAGCACCTAATATAGCTAAAGAAGGAGCAGTGAAAGTTACAACTGAAATTTGAGTTGCAGGTGCACCAGCAGCAGCTACTACAGGAGCAATTGCTATAACAGCTTTTACAGTAACTCCAGTAACAGTGTTCATTATAACGATAGTATCGTTAAGGTTTAGTACACCAACTGATTGAATAGGTGATGTTTGACCACCACCAGTTACAGGTGATACAGATGCAGTTGTTGGAATTGATATAATACCAACTGTTCCAGCAGCACCATTAGCAGTTACACTACATCCAGTATAAGAAATGTGTAATCTATTTTGTTCTGACCAGATAACTTGATCAGATGTCATTGGCATTTCAGCGCCAACCATACGTAAGAAACCAGATAAAGTTCTGTTTCCATATCTTTCTACCTCAGCTTCATAAACTTCTGGTAAGAATTGTTGTGCAAAGTCGTTTGCACCTCCAGCACCTTGAGCAAAATTTAAGTAATTGCTGTTAAGGATTTGTTGTTGTTGTGACGGCACTATCGAGCCGAACACAGGATTTATTACACCCATAATTGTTTAATTGTTTAATTGTTAAATTTTCTTGTTTTAATCTTCAGTTTCGAAGAATCAAGACCGCTTATTGACTTAACTTTAAAACCACCCATAGTAACTTCTCCAGGAGCCATAGCTCTTGGACCAGTTGATACATTGTTTGATTTAGCACTTATGTTTCTAATAGCATCGGATTTACCTTGCTCGTAGAAATGCTGTGCAATAGTGTCAGAATTTTCAGCGGCATACATAGCTTTGTGATAACCTTGTACATCTTTAACATTTCCCGCATCATCAAGGAACTTCCCGATTGTGTTGTTAATGTTTGATTGTTTAGTTCCAACATCAGTTGGATTTTTAACCCCATATCTAAACTTCTTTTCTCCTACGTTGAAATCAAAACCTTTGAATTCTTCAGAGAAATACTTGTTAGTATTAGATTTAAAATCTTCATGTTGTTGTGTCGCGATGTTTTGCTCCTCATTATAGCGGTTGAAAAAATCTGTGGCCTTTTTCTGATCTTGGGTAACTCCGGGTCTCAACTTGATTTCCTCGTAGTATTTACCTTTTAATCCTTCTAAATGGCTTTTGGCATTTGCAACCTCTTCTTTATAAGCGAGTTTCTTCTTTCGAATATCCCGCTCTTCGTCTAACTCTTCATCAAATTCAAAATTATCTTCTAACATGAAGTTAATTTCATCTTGATCTAAGTGAGATTTAGTCTTTTTATAATACTCTTTTAATAAAGTATCACTGTCTACATTAGAATAATCAGCATTTAATCTGACGTAATCTTCTATTGTACCACCTGTTTCTTTCATAAAGTCTACCAGTTTTTCAATATTTTCTGGTAAATCCATGTTTGGAGCTATTGGTTCTGGAACTTCTTTTTTAATAGGAGCTTCCATTTTTTCACCAATCTCTACAACCTCTTCTTCCTTTACAGGTTCATCAATAATTTCTTCAATTACTGGTTTTTCTTCAGCAGATTCTTGTGGTGCTGTCTCAGCATTGACAATGGTGGAGTCGTTCCCTCCGCTTCCCACTGCTTCGCCATCTCCGGCTTGTTCGCCCACATCCACCTTCGTTGCTTCTGGCTCTTGAATGGCATCTGTTTCTGTTTTAGGTTTTGACAAATCTATTTTTATAGGTTTCTCAATTTTTGACAATTGTTTTGGTTTAAGTGAATTAGTTTTGATTTTTAGCTTACCCACCTTCTCTTCTTTTTCTTCTGACATAATAAAATAATATAAAATTAATAAAATATAGTTTACAACTCTTCAGTCACTTGTACGTCTTCTTGTACTTCTGGCTGAGGTTGAGCCGGCTGTTCTACCGGTGCTTGACCTTCAAAATCTTTTGGAGGTAAATCGTTTGTTCTTTGATCAATCAATTGAGATTGCTGAGTAGCTTGCATTTGAGTTCGTTTATCCTTACGATCTTCTATTTCACTTTCTTTTTTACCAGCAGACTTAACATCCATCTCTTTTAGTTTAATATTGTAATCAAACTCTTGGGCCATCAATTGTAGTTTTAATTGATTTTCCGTTTGCATCCTTTGTATTTCAAATTGAGATTTTGCCTGCTCAAGTTGAGTTTCTGTTTGAGCTACAGCCTCTGCTTTTTGTACATCATTCATGGAAGCAGCTTCAGAAGCTTGCATATTAGACTGAGTCTGTGACTCCATGTTTTGTTTCTGCTGTTGCTGTTCTTTTGTTTGTTTTTGTATTCTTCTGTATTTCAATACTTGGTTAGCTAACGTAAGATTTTTAATCTCTCTTATATCAATAGCATCTTCTAAGAATATTTGTTGTTGCTGTAAAGCCATTTGAATATTTTGCTCTAGCATAGCTTTCTCTTCTTCTTCAGGTTCTAATTCTAAGAACACACCGAAGTCATATAAATGTAATGTATCTATTTCGTGTAATGTTGCTGTGTTAAATTTACCTAAGCTTTTAACTAAAGCTGCATTTGTAAGATCGAATTGTAACATATCCGCAACTCTTAATGAAACGTTCTCACATGTTCTAAGAGTTAAATATAAACTAGCATCTAGTATATGTCTAGTTGCAGTATTGGATGCGTTAGCAGCTAACTTCTGTAAACCTACTAATGTACTTTTATCTGGTGTGCTACCATCTCTAGCTTCATTAAGCCCGGTTACATCTCTTATCATTTGTAAATAATACTGATAAGTATTAATTAATGATTGTATTTTTCCGTTAGCACTTGATGTTTGTAATTCTTGAATAGGTATCTTACCTCTGTTAGGATCACCATCTTGCGTTAAGCTTCTACCAACTATACTACCAGTTTGGAAATACATATTTAAAGCTTCTTGTGGATTATAATTAGTTCCATTACCTAAATCAACTTCAGCTAAACCGTCAACATCTACAAACACACCATCCGGTACCATCTTTTGTATTACTTGTTGTAATTTTAACGATGTTATTTGAATCATATCCGCAAAACTAGTTGTACGATTTACTAATGAATCAATACGTCCTTGATATAGATGAGGAGCAACAATACAGTAATTCATGTTTACTTTAGTAAGATCACTTGTAGGTCTTGTCATGTTTTCAGATAACTTCCATTCAAGCATTTCATCAACACCCATAACCTTAGCACCACTAAACAATACCTCTATACTTCTTGAAACTCTATCAAAGTTATCACTTTCAGGTGGATTAAATGTGTCTTCTTTTTCTAACATCTTCTCTAAACCTGTATCTGTTTTCTTTACTTTAAATACTTGATCAATATAAGTTTTGTATTCAAAATATAATATTTGAACTAAATCATTACTATTATTAGGTCCTCTCATCATTCCTTCTCTTCCTGGATATCTAGCTATTTTTTTTAATTGCTCAGGTGTTAAATCAGGAAATTGCTTTTTAAGATCAGCTAATGTAAGTGTTTTTATTTCACCAACATAATAAAGATCTTGAAAATTAGGATCATTAGTGTATGAATAAACTAAATCAGAAGGATTTACATAATCTATAGTTACGCCTTCAGCTTTATTAAAACTTGTTTTACAAGCTCCAATACCTATAATTGTAATATCTTCTGTTAATCTTTTATTTATTAAATGATATTTATTAAAATCTAATACATTGTTTATAACTTCTTCTTCAGCAATTTCTACAGATTGTTTGTAACTTAATTGCATATGTACTTCTAACTCTTCTTTTGACTGCGGTAAATTTGCAGGATCTAAAGAGTGATAAAGATTTACTCCAATATTTTGTTCTATACTTTGTAATAATGGCTTAGCCATCATATCTTTCATTACGCCATTAGCATAATTAGTTCTTTGCTTTTGAGAAAAAGGATCTTGTGCAAAAGCTTTTATGTCATAATTTTTAGATGAAATACCGTTTACCACTATATCTACAAACTTAGGTATAACAGGCACTGGCTTCCAGTCTAAATTCAAATAAGATAAATCACCGTTAATAGATAATTCATCTTTATATTTTTGTACAGGTTGTTCACCTCTAGCATATAATCTTAATCTGTTGAAATTTTGATACCCATCATTCCATCGATTACTATTTACTCTTCCACCTCTAAACCATTCATATTCAATAGCTTGCGCAACTAGCAAACCATATTCCCAACTTCGCTTTTCCGCCTCAGGTACCACCTGATTAGGGAAAGAACTATTAGTACTTGTATTAATCATTCTGTTTAATTATTTGTGAATTAGAACCTTTGTTGTTGTATTTAGAAAAATTTAAATTAACCTTTTCTTTTACAACCTCAGCTACAGGTCTGTACTTATTTTTATTGCAAGCCATGATTGCAAGTCCTGAACTAATGGATGCATCATGTTTTGTTCTATTGTTTATGTCAAACGCAGCCCAGTCTTCTAAAGTTTTCTGGAAATACATCGTACCATATTGTTCGTTATTAAAACCTACAAAATCTTCAATGTAAGCTTCTATTGCAGCGGCGTGTGCTTGTTTTATATCTTCACTTGAATTAGGTATACCACCTATTTCTTTTTCAGTTATAGATAACTTATGTAATGTTTTATCAGGTCTGTTCATAGAGTAAGCTCTATAACCTCTTCTTTTAAAATGATACAAAAGTCTTGGCTTATTATTCTCTGCTAGTATTGGCATGCCATAAAATATACAAGCCATAAGAACATCTTCAAAAAATATGTCAGCAGTCTGAGGTCTTGCTATGTATTCTAAAAACATTAAGTTAGGTGGACAATCATCCATCGTAAACTTTGTTAAACCAGTTAAAGATCCTTTAGAACCTCTACCATCAACTGTTCCGGATATATCATAACTATCACAACCAAAAGCTCCCATGTGATCATTACCAGGATGTTTAATACCGTTTTTTATAACATAACGATTTTGTTGTTGTTGTTGTGGTATCCAAGATAATAAAAATCTTCCGTTATTGTTTGGTGCAAAAAGCACTCTACTATCTTTAATCCCATCTTCCCAGTAAAAATTACCCTGAGTTAATACTCCTGAGTGTTTTAAATCTTCGTTGTAATCTATTTGTTCGTAAATCTTAGTTAGATTAAATAAAGATTGTTTTGTTTCATCTCTGAAGGCATGCTTCTCTGTACGCGGAAATTGTCGATATAATTCATTAAGTCCATCAGGATCATCCTTAAGACCATCTACTTCATTCTCCCAGTGTTCGATGACACCGATTTCAATCTTCTGGCCATCAACACCTTTAGTTTCTCGTTCTGGAGTGTCAAAGACAGGGTATCCATAAGTATCAATGTATCCTTCGTAATTCCATTCCATAGGTATAAACAAGCTATATAATCCTGAGCGAGTCTGTCCATTGCGGTTTCTTTTCTTGACGTTTGAATCATCGTATAATTTTTTGTAGTTTCTACCTCCTTTATCTAAAGCATTTGATGTTGATCCCATCATACACTTACCTATAACTCTACTACCTAATCTTAATGTTGTTTTTGTAACCCGCCAATTGTTTAGTATGTTTTCTGGTTTTTCCCATTTGCCAGCTTCATCATGTACAAGTAATGCAAGTTTTTCTCCATCATAGGAGTTGTCTCCTGTATTTTTCCAGTCAATAGTTGTATCCAGTCCAACGATCTCTTCCATTTGTTCATTGCTATCAAGTTTTTTTCTAGTGAATCTTGAAGCAGGAACTCTGTATGCAAGTTCTGTTTTTGGTCTATCCATACCATC
>ENA-OSJC01001113-OSJC01001113.1-marine-metagenome-genome-assembly--contig:-NODE-1113-length-22963-cov-8.514944_pt1 | contig 22963 bp, 20 predicted proteins | sample MGYA00237885_ERZ534234 | MGnify/ENA primary metagenome ERZ534234 (study PRJEB26413, sample SAMN06343907) | marine metagenome | isolation source: coastal waters | place: Atlantic Ocean: West Antarctic... | reverse complement strand
GCCAAATTCCGTGGTTGGTCCACATCAGTACCTTTCAATAAAGCCACATGATATGAAAGCATCTGCAACGGTAGGGTATATATAATTGCCTCAAGGCTCTTAGGTACGGGGGGCATGTCGATGACAGTAATACCTGGTTCATTGCTAAAGTTCGCATTACAGTCGGCAAAGACAAATAATTGACCACCTCGGGCCCGTACCTCATGAAGATTAGACTTGAGCTTATCAAGTAGTTCGTTATTTGGCGCAACAGTTACTACTGGCATATCTTCATCAACCAGAGCCAAAGGTCCGTGCTTTAACTCTCCAGAAGGATAGGCCTCAGCATGGATGTAAGAGATCTCTTTGAGCTTGAGCGCGCCTTCAAGCGCAATCGGATAATGCTCGCCCCGACCTAAGAATAAAGCATGGTGCTTGTTCGCAAACGCCTCAGACATTTTTTCAATCACAGGATCTAGAGCTAACACTCTCTGACATAAGGCGGGCAATTCATGCAGATTTTCAACCAGCTGCTTTTCCAGAGCTGAATCAAGGCCTGTGTGCCGGCCAAGAGAGAGAGTTAATAACTGAAGTGCGACTAGCTGCGTTGTAAACGCCTTAGTAGAAGCAACGCCAATTTCCGGTCCTGCCATTGTCATCAAGGATAGATCAGACTCTCTAACAAGAGAGCTATTAGCCACATTACATATAGCCACAAATCCGAGATAGCCGCTTTCTTTAGCCTTGCGAAGCGCGGCCAATGTGTCTGCTGTTTCACCCGACTGAGAGATAGTTACAAACAAAGTACCTACTGGCACTACCACTTTTCGATAGCGATATTCGCTGGCAACTTCAACCTGACAGGGTACCCCTGCCATATCTTCCAACCAGTATTTAGCCACCAACCCAGAGTGGAAACTGGTTCCGCACGCAATAATATGGATATTCTTTGTCTGAGCAAACAACACTTCGGCCTGATGGCCAAAGATAGCTTCGTGAATATGGTCTGAACCAATGCGACCAGCAAAAGTATCTGCCAGAACAGTTGCCTGCTCGAACATTTCTTTTTGCATGAAATGCCGATATTGGCCCTTGTCTGCACGATGATCGGTATCATCTAGTTGGTGTACTTCGCGATCAACGGTCTTACCGCTAGCATCAAACACGTTATAAGTCTCACTACACAACTCGACAATGTCCCCTTCTTCAAGATAAACAAATCGATCTGTTACCTGGCGCAATGCCATCTGATCAGACGCTATAAAGTGTTCGTCCATTCCAACACCTACCACTAGTGGACTACCACTACGCGCACCAATGAGTAGATTTGGGTGATCTTGAGACATAACCCCCAGCGCGTACGCGCCCTCTAATCGGGTGATCGTTCTACTTACGGCTTGGCGAAGATCATCACTATCCGCTAGGTAGTGATGAATTAAATGTGCGATAACTTCACTGTCTGTGTCAGATAAAATGGTATAGCCTGCGGCGCGGACTTCTTCACGCAGCGCGTCATGGTTTTCAATAATGCCATTATGAACGACCGAAATCCCTGATGAGATATGAGGATGAGAGTTAACAGTGCTCGGCGCACCATGGGTTGCCCAGCGAGTATGGGCAATACCACTGTTACCGACCGCAAAATCTGTTTTACACAATGCCTTTAGATCCGCTACCTTGCCAAAGGTTTTCCGTGTTTGTAAGACTTGATCTCCATCTAGAATAGACAGCCCTGCAGAATCATAGCCTCGGTACTCGAGACGACTGAGACCTTCGATTAAAATTTTATAGACATTTCTTTGGCAAACTGCCCCGACAATTCCGCACATAAATCAAACTTCCTTTTTAGACGGCCGCTTCCAGCCTTTGATATTTCTCTGTTTCGCTCGCGCGACGGCTAGGCTCTCGCTAGGAACCTCGCTTGTTACTGTAGACCCCGCCGCTATAAAACCGCCGCTATGCACTTTAATGGGTGCGACCAATGTACTGTTAGATCCTACAAATACCCCATCTCCCAAGTCCGTTTTATGCTTACTGACACCATCGTAATTACATGTAATTGTACCGGCACCAACGTTCACATTTTGGCCCAGTTGTGCATCTCCAACATAGCTTAAATGGTTAATCTTGCTACCCTTGCCGACTAGCGCCTTTTTAGTTTCAACAAAATTACCTACTTTGGTGTCACTTTCCATCTCAGTGCCCGGGCGTAGCCGCGCAAAAGGGCCAACCACGGCACGATCACCAACCACTGATGACTCTATAATGGTATTGGGTAAGATGGAAACGCCATCGCCAATAGTACTGTTGCTGATATGACAGTTAGCCCCAATAGACACGTCATTACCAATAGTCACATGGCCCTCAAAGATGCAATTAATATCAATAAAATTATCGGTGCCAGCTGTCAGCTCACCGCGTTGATCAAATCGGGAAGGATCAGCCAAGCTAGTACCAGACTCCATTAGTAGTTCCGCCAATTGGCGTTGATGTGCTCGTTCTAATTGACTGAGTTGAGCTCTATTATTCACACCCTCTACCTCCGTGGCTGATTCGGGGTTAACGCTTATGACCTTTACGTTAGCCTCTCTCGCGATAGCGACGAGGTCGGTCAGATAATACTCCCCTTGAGCATTATTATTAGTAATTTTAGGCAACCATTCACACAGCTGACTTGCCCGCAAGGCTAATACACCCGTGTTCACTTCAGTAATTTGCAGCTGCTCATCTGAAGCATCCTTTTGCTCAACAATTTCGGTAATGTCGCCATTGGTATCACGGACTATACGCCCATAACCCTGTGGTTCCTCTAAGTGAATGGTCAGCAGACCCATTGTACTTTCAGTAACCACACCAAGGACTTTCTTAATAGTGGCGGGACGGATAAGTGGGACATCGCCGTACAAGACAATAACCACAGCATCACGGCAAAGCTTAGGAATCGCCATCTGTACGGCATGGCCAGTGCCAAGCTGCTCTTTTTGTTGAGTAAAGATGGTTGTAGGGCTTTTAAATTGCTGCTCTACCTGTTGGGCACCATGCCCAGTGACGATAATTTTTTTTGCCTCGCCCAAACTTTCTACTGCCGCCACCACATGACCCAGCATAGAACGGCCTGACAGTTTATGCAGTACTTTGGGCAAGGCTGAGCGCATGCGCGTACCTTTGCCTGCGGCAAGAATAACAAAGTTCACTTTACTAATCATAAAATGTCTCGTTGTACCGATTGTATAGTTTTAAGGTACTTGGAATAGCGCCACAACTCAAGGCCATTGTGTTTGGCTGCCACACATCATTGTATAATCTAAATTTTTAGACAAAAAAAAGAGCAGCTAAGCCACCCTTTTCCGACAAGCTACATGCATGACAACCTTAGCCGCCAAGCTTCTTACGTAAGGTCTGTACTGTCCGCAATTGCGCTGTTGCCTCGGCCAGCATAGATGCCGCCTTAGAGTACTCAATTTCGCCACTCTGGTTCGCTATTGCTTGTTCAGCCGTCTTAATTGCTTCAGCAGCAGCAGCCTCATCAATATCTCCTGCACGCACAGCCGTATCAGCAAGAATCGCTATACTGCCTGGTTGTACTTCTAAATAGCCGCCAGAAAGGTAATACACCTCTTCTTCATCATTTTCTTTGACAAGGCGCACGGGTCCAGGGCGCAGATCACTTAATAAAGGTGCATGGCCAGGGGTAATACCCAACTCACCTAATGAGCCTGTAGCAACGATCATCTTTACAGATCCTGAAAACAAGGACTCATCCGCACTTACGATGTCACAATGAACTGTTATAGCCATGTCTTTATTGCCTTTGCTTACTGCAATTTATAGGGTTTTCGCTTTTTCTACCGCTTCATCGATAGAACCAACCATGTAAAACGCCTGCTCAGGCAAATCATCATACTGACCATCTAAAATACCTTGGAAACCGGCAATGGTATCTTTAAGAGAGACGTACTTACCTGGCGAGCCCGTAAAGATTTCAGCCACATGGAAGGGCTGTGACAAGAAGCGCTCGATCTTACGCGCCCGTGCAACTGCCATTTTGTCTTCCTCTGAAAGCTCGTCCATTCCTAGGATCGCAATAATGTCTTTTAATTCTTTATATCGCTGCAGAACTGTCTGCACGCCACGAGCAACTTCGTAGTGCTCGGTACCGATGATCAAAGGATCTAACTGGCGCGAGGTAGAGTCTAGTGGATCTACCGCCGGATAGATTCCTTTAGAGGCAATATCTCGACTCAATACAACAGTAGAATCCAAGTGCGCAAAAGTCGTGGCGGGCGATGGGTCAGTTAAATCATCCGCAGGCACATATACCGCTTGAACTGAAGTAATTGAGCCAGTCTTTGTGGACGTAATACGCTCCTGAAGAACACCCATTTCCTCAGCTAGTGTTGGCTGGTAACCTACCGCTGAGGGCATACGGCCCAACAGTGCTGAAACCTCTGTACCTGCTAATGTGTAACGGTAGATATTATCAACAAACAACAATACGTCTTTACCCTCATCACGAAATTTCTCGGCCATCGTCAGACCTGTCAGCGCAACACGTAGTCTGTTTCCTGGGGGCTCATTCATCTGACCATAAACCATGGCAACTTTTGACTCGCTTGGGGTCTCGATGTTAACAACACCTGACTCCTGCATCTCATAGTAGAAATCATTACCTTCACGAGTACGCTCACCAACACCGGCAAATACAGACAAACCACTGTGCTCGGTAGCAATGTTGTTGATCAGTTCCATCATGTTGACGGTTTTTCCTACACCGGCACCACCAAATAAACCAACCTTACCGCCTTTAGCGAAGGGGCAGACTAAGTCGATAACTTTGATACCCGTCTCTAGCAGATCATCCGAAGCGGCAAGCTCGTCATAAGCGGGCGGCTTTCGGTGAATTGCCATGCGCTCTTTTTCACCAATAGGACCTTTCTCATCAATCGGGTTACCGAGAACATCCATGATACGCCCCAAAGTCTCAATTCCCACTGGAACTGAAATTGGAGCGGCGGTGTTATGAACACCCAAACCACGGCTGATTCCTTCTGAGGATCCCATAGCGATTGCTCGCACTACGCCATCACCCAGCTGTTGTTGAACTTCTAGGGTTAACCCCTTTTCATCAACAACCAAGGCGTCATAGACGTTGGGTACCTGATCGCGGGGAAATTCCACATCAATCACGGCGCCAATAATTTGTACAATACGTCCACTACTCATGTCCGATTCCTCTTAACTAAACCTGTAAAATTCGTTGGGCTTTAAACAGCCGCAGCACCACTTACAATTTCTGACAGCTCTTGGGTAATAGCTGCCTGGCGCGCTTTGTTGTAAAGCAGTTGTAATTCATCAATCATGTCACCGGCATTATCGGTGGCGTTCTTCATTGCTAGCATTCTTGCGGCCTGTTCGCAGGCTTTGTTTTCTACGACACCTTGGTAAACCTGAGACTCTATATAGCGAACCAGTAAGCCGTCGAGCAAATCTTTAGCATCTGGCTCATAAATATAGTCCCAGTGATGATTCAACCTAGCATCAGCGGTTGCGGCTAATGGCAGTAACTGCTCCACTGTGGGCGCTTGTGTCATGGTGTTAACAAATACGTTACTGACGACAAATAGTTTGTCGATGCGTCCTTCATCAAATGCGTCCAGCATAACTTTCACACCGCCAATTAGATCGGCAACGTTCGGCTCATCGCCAACATCTTTAACGGCCGCAACAACGTTGCCGCCAACGGCGCCAAAAAAGCTAGCGGCTTTATTACCAACTACACAAATATCAACTTCAACACCTTGATCCGACCAAGCTTTAATAGACCTGAGCGCCGCTTTGAATAGATTAATATTCAAGCCACCACAAAGACCCCGGTCAGTGGAAACAACTACGTAAGCAACCCGCTTAACATCACGCTCACTGAGGTAGGGGTGCTTGTACTCAGAAACCGCGTTAGCAATATGACCAACCACATTCCTAATCCGCTGGGCATAAGGTTTCCCCAGCGCCATACGCTCCTGTGCTCGACGCATCTTACTAGCTGCTACCATTTCCATGGCACTAGTTATCTTCTGCGTACTGCCAATACTAGCAATTTTCGTTTTAACTTCTTTCCCGATTGCCATGTCTTATGCCTATCCGATTACCCTGACTTACCAGGTTTGAGTTGCAACAAAACTTTCTAAAGCAGCTTTAATACCAGCTCCAATATCACTGTTGTAATCGCCTGAAATATTAATTTTCTCCATCAGATCGCCGTGCTCAGCTTTCATATAAGAGAGCAGCGCAGACTCGAAATCACCAATTTTGTTAACTTCAACTGGCTTCAGAAAACCATTGTCTGCGGCATAAACCATCACACCCATCTCGGCAATACTCTGAGGCGTATACTGCTTCTGTTTCATCAGTTCCGTTACTCTCTCACCATGATCTAGCTGCGCTTTAGTCGCGTCATCAAGATCTGATGCAAACTGAGAGAATGCCGCCAGCTCACGATACTGAGCAAGTGCAGTACGAATACCACCAGACAGTTTCTTAATAATTTTTGTCTGCGCAGCGCCACCCACTCGAGAAACAGAAATGCCCGCATTCATCGCTGGACGAATACCCGCGTTAAACATATCAGCTTCTAAAAAGATTTGACCGTCGGTAATCGAGATTACGTTAGTAGGTACAAACGCAGATACATCGCCAGCCTGCGTTTCAATAACAGGCAGAGCGGTTAAAGATCCTGTCTGGCCTTTTACTTCACCGTTGGTGAATTTCTCAACATAGTCAGCATTGACTCTTGCCGCACGCTCTAATAATCGAGAGTGAAGATAGAAAACATCTCCTGGGTAAGCTTCTCGGCCAGGAGGACGTTTCAAAAGAAGTGATATTTGACGATAGGCCCAAGCCTGCTTAGTCAGATCATCATAAATTATTAGTGCATCTTGGCCACGATCGCGATAATACTCACCCATAGAGCAGCCTGCGAACGGTGCTAAGAACTGCATTGCTGCTGGATCTGACGCAGTAGCAGCGACAACAATAGTATGCTCCATCGCACCATGTTCTTCTAGTTTCCGCACAACAGCAGCAACAGAAGCGGCTTTTTGGCCTATGGCAACATAGATACATTTAATACCTGAGCCTTTCTGGTTAATAATCGCGTCCACTGCAATGGCAGACTTACCAATCTGGCGATCGCCAATAATTAACTCTCGCTGACCACGGCCAATTGGGACCATAGTGTCAACAGCCTTTAAACCAATCTGCACGGGCTGATCGACTGACTGTCGCTCAATAACGCCAGGAGCAACTTTTTCCACTGCATCAGTCAAGGCGGCATTAACCGGTCCTTTCCCGTCAATAGGATTGCCCAGTGCGTCAACCACACGACCCTCGAGTTCTGGACCTACAGGAACCTCTAATACGCGCCCGGTGCATCTGGCTTTTTGGCCTTCAGCTAAGGTTTGGTAGTCACCTAATACCACGGCTCCGACAGAGTCGCGCTCAAGGTTAAGTGCCATACCGTAAACTCCGCCATCGAACTCAATCATTTCGCCATACATTACGTCGGCTAGGCCGTGTATGCGAATGATTCCGTCCGATACGGAAACAATGGTGCCCTCATTTTGGGCTTCTGATGAAACATCAAGGTTGTCAATACGACTCTTGATAATTTCACTTATCTCTGATGGATTCAGTTGCTGCATGCTTAGGCCTCAATCCTTACGAATTTAGTGACTCGGCGAGTTTGGTCAAACGACCGCGAATGGACCCGTCAATAACGGTGTCCCCGGCACGGATAACCGCACCACCAAGCAGGCTCTTATCTAAACTAACCTGCATATTTACTTTACGTTGTAGCTTTTTACTCAATGCTTCAGACAACACTTTTTGTTGCTCTGAATCTAATGGCTGTGCTGATGCAACTTCTACATCAACCGCCTTTTCTCGATTCGCTTTCATAACTTCGAACTGATGAGAAATGTGAGGCAACAATGTCAACCGTCTGTTCTCGGACAAGAGAATAATAAAATTGCGTCCAGTAACATCAAGAGCATCACCACAAAGCTCAATAATCATTGCTGCTTGATTCGCCGGAGTTGAACTTGGCGAACCCAACAGCTTCACTACAGCGGCATGCTGAGTAACCGCTGCTGAAGTAGCAAGACTATCAGCCCAACCTTTAAGATCCGACGCATCAACAGCAAACTCAAAGGCTGCTTTAGCATAGGGTCTTGCTAGCGTGCTCAATTCTGCCATGGTAAACCTCTATTAAAGCTGCGACGCTAAATTGTCAACCAGCGCGCGGTTAGCTTTATCATCAATGGACGCCTCAAGAATCTTTTCAGCGCCCGCTAAAGCTAATCCCGCTACTGAAGCGCGAAGCTCTTCTTTAGCTCGATTAATCTCTTGCTCAATTTCTGCTTCAGCGGCAATCTTTAAACGATCGCCTTCGGTAATCGCCTGCTGCTTAGCTTCATCTACAATTTGATTTGCTCGTTTGTTAGCCTGATCAACGATGCCAGCAGCTTCCTGCTTAGCTTCTTTCATCTGGTCAGTTGCCTTGTCCTGGGCAGCCTCAAGATCGCGCATGGCGCGGTCAGCTGCATCCAGTCCATCAGCAATTTTCTGTTGCCGTTCTTCCATGGCCGTAATAATGACTGGCCACACAAACTTCATGCAAAACCACACAAAAATTGCGAAAGTCACCATTTGACCGAAAAGCGTTAGATTGATATTCACGCCAATACCTCGTTAATGAAGGTTGGATTAAAAATTAAGTTGTTGTTATGCACCAACACTTGGAGCAACAACAAAGATCAAATACATCGCGATACCAACGCCAATAATTGGCACAGCATCAATCAGACCAGCTAGCAGGAACATTTTTCCCTGTAGCATAGGCCCTAGCTCTGGCTGACGAGCTGTTCCTTCGATCAACTTTCCACCCAACAAACCCATGCCAATAGCGGCACCCAATGCGCCCAATCCGAGCATAATTGCCGCTGCAATAATTATAAGTTCCATCGTAAACTCCCGATTTCAGTAGTTAAAAATAAAAAAATTAATGGTCTTCTTCGTGCGCCATACTTAGGTAGACGATTGTAAGTACCATGAAAATAAATGCCTGTAGAGTAATAACCAAAATATGGAAAATTGCCCAGCCCCACTGCATCAGCCCACCACCCAGAGCAAAAACACCGCCACCGAGGGTTAACAAACCCAGCGTCAGCAAAACTGTTCTACCCGTAGATATCTTTCCTCGTAGGTTCATCCAGCAAACCCCACAAACCAAGACGAAGATCACTAGCCAGAAAAGACTGTTAGTCTCTTCACCAAACAATTGAGCATTGAGGCCTCCCGCGATCAACCCTGTGCCAGCCCCAGCAGCAAACATCATCGCAATAAGAATAAAGATCATCTCTCCCGCGTACATGTTGCCAAATAGCCTTAGGCCAAGCGAAAACGGTTTAGCCAAAAGACCAACAAGCTCCATAAATAAATTTATAGGAATAAATGCCCAGTGGTTAAAAGGGTGCATCGTGAGTTCTTTGATGAACCCGGTTCCCTTAATCTTGATATTGTAATAAAGCATCAAAACAAAAACGCCTAAGGCCATTCCCATCGTAATATTGGGATCAGTTGAAGGAACAATCTTCTGATACTCGACACCGGCCAACATTAACAATTTGGGAATTAAGTCTACGGGCAATAGATCCATCAAGTTCATTAAAAAGATCCACACGAAGATAGTTAGCGCTAAAGGCGCTACCATTTTATTTTTACCGTGGAAACTATCCTTTACGGTATTATCAATAAACTCAATAACCAGCTCAACAAAATTTAAAAACCCGGATGGAACCCCCGTGGTAGCCTGAACGGCTGCGCGCCGAAACATCCAGCAAAAAATTAGACCTAGACCGATAGACCATGCCATGGAATCAACATGAATAGCCCAGAATCCCATAGCCGCAGCTTCCGTGGCTCCATGGGCCATAGTCCAAGTATCAACAGCTAATACCTCAGTACCATTTTCTGTATGCCGCTCAAAACCACCTGGCAACCGGCCATAGACTAGGTTTTGCAGGTGATGCTGGATATATTCAGTTGTACTTGCGGGATTTTCGCCTGACATCTATTTATCTCAACTCTTCTGAACACTGAATGATGCACAACCAAAAATGATTAGTGCACTATCTACGCTATTTATTTTACTATTTTTGCAACTAAAAGCAGTTGCAATGGAATCATACCTACAAAAGCAGCCATAAACCCAACAATGTTGACTTCCTTAAACAATACAAAAGTCGCTATGAACGCAGATGCGGTCAATACAACCTTTCCTGTTTCCCCACGGTACATGGCCTGAACAATAATATGTGCCTGACTTGCACCAACATGCTTAAAGGCAACATGGGCAAACCAAGCCTGGGGTAATAACTGGGTTAAACCCCCTAAAAATACTGATCTAGCAACAATTTGGTCAAACCAAAAAACAACCGAACTCGCTATGATCAGGGTAATCAACTGAATCAGCGAGACCATATGTAATGGTGGTTTTGGAATGGTAGTCATTAAACGCTCTTACCATATATCCCAGTTTTCCCCAACTTTTACTGCCACGCTGGGAGCGGGGGGCATTATAGGTATAGTGGTAGTGATATTCAACATGCTATTGAGATCTATATCAGTAATTCATGTCCCTTATGGGGAGCAATTAGCTATTTGATGTGGGCTAGGATCCCTTCAAGCTCATCAACACTGTGATATTTGATTACCAAATTTCCAGAACCTTTAAAGGAATGCTGTATTTTTACTGGCGCTCCGACCCTTTCAGAAAGCTCTTGTTGGATACGTAAAATGTCGGGGTCAGCTGGTTTTGTTTTTTCTACAGGCTTTATAGAACCCGATAAATGTATTCGTTTAACGAGCATTTCGGTCTGCCTGACTGACATAGAATTGGCCGCTATTTCTCTTCCAGCCATAACCTGGGTATTACCGGAGAGTGCCAGTAGACATTTTGCATGACCAAGTTCAATTTCTCCGAGCTCAAGTTGCTTCTGAACTGCAGACTCCAGGCTTGCTAAGCGCATTAAGTTAGTTACCGCCGATCGAGACTTACCAACAGCATCAGCCACCTGCTGTTGAGTCAGTTGAAACTCATCTTGCAGTCTTATTAGCGCGCGACTTTCCTCAATCGAATTAAGATCTTCACGCTGAATGTTTTCTATAAGCGCCATCACAATAGCCGCTTCGTCCGTAATCGATCTAATTATCGCTGGAATTGATTCTAATCCTGCTTGCTGAGTCGCACGCCATCGGCGTTCACCCGCTATAATTTCATATTTGTCAGTAGCGATCTTGCGCACCACTATCGGCTGCATTACACCTTGCTGCGTAATAGAGTTGGTAAGTTCTTGAAGCGCATCAGCATCTAAATCTCGACGCGGTTGATATTTTCCTCGTTGTAAAAACTCTACTGGTAGGTCTCTTAAAGTCCCATCCGCATCGTTCATTTGATCGCTTTGCGAGGTAACCTTTACCTCATCTGAAAACCCTAATAAGGCATCTAAGCCGGTGCCTAAACTTTGTCGTTTTGCAGCCATATCTTTAAGCCCCTACTAAATCTGCTTTCTGTTGTTTTTCGAGTCGGAGTATTTCTCCAGCAAGTGCCAAATAAGCTATAGAACCTTTTGAATTTCGATCATACATTAAAGCAGGTAACCCATGACTAGGTGCTTCAGCCAAACGGACGTTCCGCGGGATACTTACCTTATACACTTTATCACCAAAATATTTTCTCAACTGTGCCGTTACTGCATTTGTTAAGCTACTTCGAGGATCATACATGGTTCGCAAAATACCTTGAATATGCAGCGAAGGATTAATCAACGTGGCTATTTGTTTAATTGTATTATTTAAATCCGCTAAACCTTCTAACGAAAAATATTCACACTGCATGGGTACGATTACACCCTCGCTTGCTACCAACGCGTTAACAGTCAGCATGTTGAGTGTTGGTGGGCAATCGATAATCACATAGTCATAGTTGTCAGTCACTTCTTGAAGAGAAAGCTTTAATTTTGACTCTCTACCTATTTCCTTCATTAATTCAACTTCAGCAGCTACCAAGTCTCGATTAGCAGGTAACAAGTCATACTTACCTGATGTCCCTTTTACAATAATCTCTGCCGCTGAGTTTTTACCGGTTACCATGTGATAAGCGCTTAGCGCACATCCTTGCTTGTTAACGCCAGACCCCATGGTTGCATTGCCTTGAGGATCTAGATCAACAAGTAGAACTCGTTTTTTATACGCCGCTAATGATGCTGATAAGTTAACACTAGTTGTGGTTTTACCAACACCGCCTTTTTGATTTGCTATGGATATTATTTTAACCACCGGCTCTTTTTCCTGGGTAATTTTTTTAAATTCTAACTATTTTTATTAAGTGTCTCTGACCATCTACTGCTGGTACTTTTACAGCATACTCTTCGACGACCTTATAGCCTTTTGGTATTGCACTCAACTCTGATTGCTCAAGACGTCCTTTCATCGCCAAAAACCAACCATTATCTGCCAGAAGATGCTGGCAATTTATAACCATGTCATAAAGCGAGCTAAATGCTCTGCTTAACACTGCGTCATACATATCGTCAGGTAAAAATTGTTCTACTCTTTTGTTCACTTCACTGATATTGGATAATCCCAGTTCTATTTTTACTTGAAACAAAAATCGAGTTTTTTTACCATTACTATCTAGTAAAGTGAAGTGCTTATCTGGGTTCATAATAGCTAAAGGAATACCTGGCAGACCAGCGCCCGTACCAACATCAATAAACCGATCTCCCTGCAACAAAGTCGATATCGCTAAGCTATCGAGTAGATGTAATTTAATCATCTCCAGAGGATCTCTTATCGCCGTTAAATTGTAGGCCTTGTTCCAGCGCTCAAGCATATCTAGATAAGCCAATAACTGGCGTAATTGCTCGTCACTGCAGTCCAAGTTAAGCTGGGCCATACCTGAAGTAAGTAATTTCTGCTTTTCAGAGTAGGAGATAACTAGGGGGTTTTTTGATGCCATTTGATAGGTTACTTAATTAAGCTGCGTGTTTTTTAAGCTGAACTAACAGTAATGAAATAGCGGCAGGTGTTACGCCAGGTATCCTTGATGCCCGCGCAAGGGTAGAAGGCAAAGCTTCGCTAAGTTTTTGCTTAACCTCATTAGATAGACCTTTGATTTCAGCATAATTAAAGCTACCTGGGATCGGTGTATTTTCATGGCGCTGTAATTTATCAATCTCATCTTGTTGGCGACTAATATAGCCAGAGTACTTGGCATCGATTTCTACTTGCTGGCCAATTTTTGCATCAGGTTTTTCATCGGGCAACAAATCAGCAATTATCTGATGATTCAGCTCAGGGCGCTTAAGTAAATCAAACAATGAGTACTCGTGAGATATTTTATGGTCAATATGTTTGAACAACTTTTCTGCAAGGTCACTATTGGGTTGGACCCATGTACTTTTTAACCGTTGTGTCTCCAAAGCGATAGCTTCTTGTTTCTCACAAAAACTTTTCCAACGGTAATCGTTAACCAACCCAAGGGCTCGCCCGGTCTCAGTCAATCGAATATCTGCGTTATCCTCTCTCAATAGCAAACGATATTCTGCTCTGCTAGTAAACATTCTGTAGGGCTCATTGGTACCCATTGTGATCAGATCATCAACTAAAACACCCATGTATGCAGTATCTCGTGTCGGGCACCAAACGTCTTTACCAAGCGTCTGCAGAGCTGCATTAGCTCCAGCTAACAAACCCTGTGCTGCTGCCTCTTCATACCCTGTAGTTCCATTAATTTGCCCTGCAAAAAACAGACCACTAATAGACTTTGTTTCTAATGAATAATGAAGATCCTGGGGATTGAAATAATCATATTCAATCGCGTAGCCAGGTCGTGTGATATGTGCATTTTCGAACCCTTTGATCGATCTTACTAGCTCTAATTGAACATCAAACGGTAAGCTTGTAGAAATACCATTTGGATACAGCTCATAAGTGTCCAACCCCTCTGGTTCGACAAATATCTGATGCTGATCCTTATCTGCAAACCTTACTACCTTATCTTCAATAGACGGGCAGTAACGCGGACCAACGCCATCAATAACCCCTGTATAAAGCGGTGAACGATCCATACCTCCACGAATGATATCGTGCGTATTTTTATTGGTATAGGTTATCCAACAACATGTTTGCTGTGGGTGGTCTTCTGCTTTTCCTAGGTACGACATTACGGGTATCGGTTGATCGCCCCACTGCTCCTGCAAACATGAGAAATCAACGCTGCGAGCATCAATTCTTGGGGGAGTTCCGGTCTTTAAACGTTCAACTCGAAAAGGCAACTCTCGAAGCCTTTGTGCTAAATTAATCGACGGAGGGTCTCCTGCTCTACCCGCAGAGTGATTCTCCAACCCTATATGTACTTTCCCCGCAAGAAACGTTCCAGCTGTGACCACAACCGTTTTCGCTTTAAACCGTAATCCCATTTGAGTAACCACACCGGTAACTCTGTCATTCTCGATAATAAGGTCATCTACGGCTTGTTGAAAAATAGATAAATTTGGTTGATTTTCCAGAATCCCTCTAATGGCAGCTTTGTATCTGATCCTATCTGCTTGAGCCCGTGTTGCTCTGACCGCTGGTCCCTTACGGGCGTTAAGCACTCTAAATTGAATTCCACCAAGATCGGTGGCTGTAGCCATAGCACCACCAAGAGCATCTACTTCTTTCACCAAGTGGGTCTTTCCGATCCCACCGATGGCAGGGTTGCAAGACATTTGACCTAATGTTTCTATGTTGTGGGTTAACAAAAGGGTGCTACAGCCCATCCTTGCAGCTGCAAGGCAGGCCTCTGTGCCGGCGTGACCGCCACCAACAACAATGACATCAAAGTAATCTGGGTATTTCATAAAAAGCACATGTTTGTCTCTAGATGGGCATTATACGTCGTGATCCGCCAAAATATTACTTTTTTAATTAGCACCAAATTTTTCAGGGTATTATCTTTTATAGTTATATAAGTTACTTTATATATTAATAGTTTATATTATTGTTGTTGTTATTAGGGCTATCCATTAATGTGGATAAATATAAATAGTAGTTTAAATTCAGTTGCTTATAACGATAAGATGAATGTAAAACTGTTTGAGTAAAGCTGTAGTCTAAAAACTAACAAGCTGTTTTGGGCGTGTATTAAATTTAAGGCTAGGCGATGGATTGTGTGATTATGGTAAAGCGTTGTGGGCAAATTTTTTTTTCATACACAAGGTATTCACACTCTATTAATTTTATAAAATTAGTCCTTAACATACTGTTTATTTGCTGTTGATAAAACTGTATCGTTTTTTTATAGGTCTTTCTGGGCAAAAAAGACGGTGTTTTTAAGGGTTTAGTGAATAAATCGTTGAAGTAGGGCGTTTATTTCTTTAGAATCGCGCACCCTGTTAGGGTACAACACATAAATTTGGACGAGATACCATGAAAAGAACATTCCAACCTAGTAATTTGAAGCGCAAGCGCACACATGGTTTTAGGGCTCGTATGGCTACTCCCGGCGGAAGAGCGGTTCTTAACCGTCGCCGAGCGAAAGGCCGTAAGCGTCTGTCAGCATAGGGCGTGGGCCGAGTGCCCAAGTTTAAGTTCGGTAAAGACCAGCGTTTACTCAAGGCCTCTGAATTTCAAGAGGTCTTCGATTTAAATACCTTTAAGATTTCTCATCCTAATTGGCTTCTGTTAGCTAAGTTTAATGGAGACCGTGAGTCTCGTTTAGGTCTTGTTATTGGTAAGAAAAACATTCCTACTGCGGTGGGTCGTAACTTTGTCAAACGACTAGTTCGTGAAACCTTTCGTAAATCCGACTTCCCTCATTCGATTGATGTCATCTTTTTAGCTCGCAAAGGAGCCGATAAGCTAAGCGCTCGAGACATGGCCTTGTTGTTGCAGGAATCTTGGTGCAGACTGCGGCAGCGTTGTAATGATTCAAAGGCGAAAAATGCGTAAATTAGCGATTATAATGATTCGTGGTTATCAGTTGGCTATTAGTCCCTTTCTTGGAAATAATTGTCGGTTTGAACCAACCTGCTCTTGTTATGCGCATGAGTCGATAGATCGCTTTGGTATTTTGAAAGGAAGTTATCTTTCAATTGTCAGGATATTTAAGTGCCATCCTTTTCACCCCGGTGGCTATGATCCAGTTATGGATACTATTGAGAATAAAAACCCACCCAAGCAAAAATCAACAGAGTTGTAGTTAATATGGATTGGCAAAGAACAATTTTAATCGGCGGCATGGGCCTTGTTGCGTGGATGCTTGTTATTCAATGGAATCAATTTCAGGACCAAGAGGTCGAATTACAGGCAACTTATACTGAATCTCAAGCTAACTATGCATCGAACCTAGATTTAGCGACTACCCCTAACAACATTCAAAACAGTGAGGAGTTGCCGCAATTAGAATCGGCGTCTAAGCCGTCTGTTATTTTGGATTTGGCATTGCCTTCTTCGAAAGCAAATTTAATTACTGCTAAGAATGATGTTATTGAAATCGTCATTGACCCCACAGGGGGAGATATCGTTAGCGGTCTACTTTTAAAGCATTTCGACAGAAAACTTGAGGATGGGGGCCGACCTTTTCCTATTTTACAAAATAGTGCAGACAATACGTATGTTGCGCGCAGTGGCTTGATTGGTCCAAGTGGAACGGATACAGCAGAAGGAAGACCGACATTCTCTGTTGATAGAACAAATTTTGTTTTAAGCAGTGATGAGGACACACTTAACATAGATTTAGTTTTAAATGATAGCGGCGTAAGAATCGTGAAGCGCTTCATTCTTTCTCGAAATAGCTATGATGTTGGTGTCCAATACATCATAAATAATGGCTCATCTGTTAGTTGGAATGGAACTTTCTATGGGCAGATAAAGAGAGATTCTAAACCGCCAGTGACAGACGTTTCTGGGTTTAGTATGCAGCCTTTTCTGGGTGCCGCTATTCGCCAGCCTGAAAAAAATTATGCAAAATTCGACTTCGGTGATATCGAAGATGAATCTGTTAAGACCACAATTGAAGGGGGTTGGGTGGCTATGGTTCAGCATTATTTTATTAGTGCATGGGTCCCACCAGCCGACGAGCTAAATAATTTCACTTTGCGTAAGTTAAATAAACAGGATATGTACTTACTGTCTTTCACTGGCGCACCGATTAATGTTCCAGCCGGTCAAGCTGCTGATTATAAGGCTAGCTTTTACATAGGGCCCAAAGATCAGGACGCTCTTGTTGGAATGGCTGAGTATCTAGATAGAACGTTAGACTACGGGTTTTTGTGGATTTTGGCAGAGCCAATTTTTAAAGCAATGAAAATGATTCACAGTGTTATTGGCAATTGGGGTTGGACAATTATTTTGCTAACACTAGGGATAAAATTAATTCTTTACCCCTTGTCTGCAGCAAGCTTGAAATCAATGGCCAAGATGAGAAACTTACAGCCTCAGATGGTTAGACTTAAAGAGCTATATGGTGATGACCGGCAGAAGATGTCTCAAGAAACTATGAGTCTTTATAAGAAAGAGAAGGTCAACCCAGCTGGCGGCTGCTTCCCAATGTTGCTACAGATGCCCGTGTTTATTTCTCTTTACTGGGTTTTGATGGAGTCTGTTGAAATCAGGCATGCTCCTTGGGTGTTTTGGATTCAAGACCTTTCTGCAAAAGATCCATATTTCGTTTTACCAATCATTATGGGCGCAAGCATGCTTCTTATGCAGAAGTTACAGCCTGCTCCGACAGACCCGATGCAAGCAAAGATCATGCAGATTATGCCCATTGCGTTTACCTTTTTATTCATGGGGTTTCCTTCAGGGTTGGTTCTTTACTGGACAGTGAACAACTTGTTGTCAATGGCGCAACAGTGGTTCGTTAATCGCCAACTGATCAATAGCAAAAGTTAGATTAAGGCTCCTTTAGGGGCCTTTTTTTCGGACATAATTATAGTTATGTTACAAAATGATAAAGATACTATTGTTGCTATTGCTACGGCCACTGGTCGTGGTGGCGTCGGCGTTGTACGACTGTCTGGAGAGGATCTCGACCCTTATCTTCAAGGTATAATAGGTCGCGCTATTATACCGCGGCAGGCAAGCTACTGTCGGTTTTTAGATGCTTCTAGTAAAGCCATTGACGAGGGGGTCGCACTATATTTCCCTGCACCGCACTCATTTACGGGTGAATCAGTTCTTGAACTCCAGGGTCATGGAGGGATGGTTATCCTGGACTCCTTGGTACAACGTTGTGTTTCTTTGGGTGCCAGGGTCGCTAGGCCCGGCGAGTTTAGTGAGAGAGCTTTTTGCAACGATAAGATGGATTTAGCGCAGGCTGAGGCAATAGCTGACCTCATCGATGCATCATCTGTGGAAGCCGCAAAATCAGCCGTTAGATCTATGCAGGGAGATTTTTCTAAGCTTATAAATAAGCTTGTTGAGGAAATGATTCAGATCCGTATCTATGTTGAAGCGGCGATTGATTTTCCAGAGGAAGAAATTGATTTTTTACAAGATGAGAAGCTCTTTGCTAATTTAAACAAGCTCACCCGAGATATAGGCAGTGTGCTAGAAAAAGCAAAGCAAGGGTCATTGTTAAAAGAAGGCCTAACCCTTGTGCTAGCAGGAAGACCAAACGCGGGTAAATCGAGTTTATTAAATTCGCTGGCAGGTAACGATACGGCTATTGTGACACCGATCGCCGGGACAACTAGGGATGTTCTGCGTGAAAAGATCGTACTTAACGGTTTGCCCCTCAATATAGTAGATACCGCAGGATTACGTGATACTGACAACGAAATAGAGGCTGAAGGGGTACGTAGGGCCTGGAAAGAGATTGAGGCTGCAGATCAGATTTTGTTTATTGTTGATTCGACTCAAGATGGATCTCAAAACGTAGAGTCGGTTTGGCCGGAATTTTTTGATCGTTACCCAACTTCAAAGCAGCAACTAACACTGGTACTTAATAAGATTGATATATCGGGAATTTCTCCAGGTGCAGTGCCGGGGGAAAAAACGGCATTTGCTATATCTGCCAAAGAACAAACAGGGTTCGATGCTCTAGTTGAGCACCTACAAGAAAGTGCAGGTTTTCTTGGCCACTCAGAGGGACTTTTTTCAGCCCGTAGGCGACATTTGGTAGCCTTGGAAAAAGCCCTTGACCTTATTGTTGTTGGTATTGCTCAACTACGTAATGCCGGAGCTGGTGAGCTACTTGCTGAGGACTTACGTCAAGCGCAGAGGGAGCTTTCAGAGATTACAGGCCAGTTCACCTCAGATGATTTACTCGGTAGGATATTTTCGTCGTTCTGTATCGGAAAGTGACCAAAAAAAGAAAAAAAGTCACCGTATTTAAAAAAGTTTCTTCTCCGAATCAAGCGAGTCGTAAATAGTCTCTTTACACACGGAGTTTTCACTGTATATATACAGGTTATCAACAAAATAAGGTTATTTTGTATACAGCATTTAGCTATTTTTTGTGGGTAATGTAAAACTTGTTATTTTATAAGTTATTGATTTAAATCATTTAATTTTAATTTATTGAAAAACCTCCTATTAATTTTTGTGGATAATGTGGTTTTTATTGTATACACTAAATCCTTAGCAACAAACTTTTGATCTGCGCCTCGCACGGAGCATTTCTTACGTTTCAGGGGGTAGTTTGAAAAGCATAATTATAAGAAATCGCGTCGTTACTGGCAGAATTAAAAGCCCTGCTTTCCTTGGTCGAACAGGGTTCAAAATGGCGATGACTCAATATGCAATCTGATCTCGCTTCTAATATTTGGCCACAGTGCCAAGCCTTATTGCGGGGAGAGCTTCCTGAGCAACAGTTCAATACTTGGATTAGACCCCTAGTTGCGCAATCTGAGTCTGACAGCGATGGAGTACAGCTACTTGCGCCAAATCGGTTTATTGAAGATTGGGTGAAAAATAAGTTCTTCACGCGGATTCAAGAACTAATGGATCAGCTTTGCGGCCGCAGAGTTACAGTCGAGGTTTTAGTGGCGGTTAGTCACTTTAATGGAGACGTTGGTAATCCTGTTCTAGCTGTTGGTCGGGGGCAGAAGGAAGCCTCTGGTTGGAGCGCTGCGCAAGTGGGAGAGGTCAAAATACAGGCTCCGGCAATTATTACCTCTGCAGCAGAGAGTAGTCTGAAAACTAATCTAAATCGAAATTTTACGTTTGACAGTTTTGTAGAAGGTAAGTCAAATCAGCTTGCGTTTGCCGCTGCGCGCCAGGTTGCTGAGAACCCTGGAGGTTCTTATAACCCGTTATTTATTTATGGTGGGGTAGGCTTAGGTAAGACTCATTTAATGCACGCGGTTGGACACGCAATGCGTGAGAAGAATCCTGAAGCAAAAATTGTTTACTTGCATTCTGAGCGCTTTGTCGCAGATATGGTGAAGGCGCTGCAGTTAAAGGCGATTGATGAGTTTAAGCGGTTTTATCGTTCAGTTGACGCACTTCTTATCGATGATATTCAATTCTTTGCGGGGAAAGAGCGGTCTCAGGAAGAGTTTTTCCACACTTACAATGCTTTGCTTGAGGGCGGGCAGCAAATGATCTTGACGTGCGACCGTTATCCGAAAGAGATAGATGGTGTTGAGGAGAGACTGAAGTCTAGGTTTGGTTGGGGTCTGACTGTGGCAGTCGAGCCACCTGAATTAGAGACCAGGGCGGCTATTTTAATGAACAAGGCTGAGCAAGCGGGGATGGATCTGTCAAAGGATGCTGCTTTTTTTATAGCCCAACGGATTCGCTCTAACGTTCGAGAATTGGAGGGCGCCCTTAAACGTGTTATGGCTCATGCTCAATTCACGGGTCGCGTTATTGACATAGATTTAATTAGAGAATCCCTTAAAGATCTATTGGCACTTCAAGACAAGCTCGTTACCATAGATAATATTCAGCGGGTAGTCGCTGACTACTATAAGCTGAAGATGTCTGATATGTTGTCTAAGCGGAGAAGTCGGTCGGTAGCGAGGCCCAGGCAGTTAGCCATGTCGATTGCTAAAGAGCTTACTAGTCATAGCCTCCCGGAGATTGGAGAGTCATTTGGTGGTAGAGATCATACCACCGTGCTTCATGCTTGCAGAAAGGTAAAAGAGCTTGAAGGGATGGACCGAGAAGTTCAGAGAGATCTAAAGAATTTGTATCGAGCCTTATCCACTTAATTTGCATTGGTTGATCATTATTAAGAGTAGAGTCGGAGTTAATAAATTATTATGAAATTTAGCTTATCGCGTGAAGCGTTATTGAAACCTCTTCAGTTGGTTGTCGGTGTTGTTGAGAGGCGCCAAACATTGCCTATATTGTCGAATGTTTTGTTGAGTCTTGAGGAATCACGATTGTCTATGACGGGAACCGATCTTGAGGTTGAGATAGTCGGTGTAACTGATACTGGTGCTCCAGGGGAAGACGGTGATGTTACTGTATCGGCGCGCAAGTTGGTTGATATTTGCCGCTCTCTTCCTGAGGGAGCGCTGGTTGATTTCTCCAGCAGTGATGGTAAGGCAACCATAAAAAGTGGAAGGAGTAAGTTTACGCTATCTACCTTGCCTGCTAACGAGTTTCCGTCGGTTGATGAGGGTGAAAAGACCGTAGAGTTTATGGTTCCCGGTTCAGTGCTGAAAGGTTTGATAGAGGCAACTTCTTTTGCCATGGCGCAGCAGGACGTTAGGTACTACCTCAACGGGATGTTATGGGAGTTAAATGAGAATAAGCTAAGAGCCGTGGCTACCGATGGCCACCGCATGGCGCTGTGTGATGGTGTGTGTGAAGTTGCTGTAGCTGAGCCTATTACTTCAATTATACCTCGCAAAGGTATTATTGAGTTATCACGGCTACTGGACGAAAATGATGTCAAGGTGGCCATGGGCTCCAACCATATTCGTGTTACCGGTGGTGATTATTGCTTTACGTCAAAGCTAGTGGATGGAGCATACCCGGATTATGACCGAGTACTGCCAAAGGGCGGCGATAAAATTGTGATTGGAGATCGTATGGAGCTTAAGCAAGCTTTCGGTCGCGCGGCTATTTTGTCTAACGAAAAGTACCGCGGTGTAAGAATTTTACTGTCCGAAGGCTCCATTAAGATGGTAGCCAACAACCCTGAGCAGGAAGAGGCTGAAGAAGAGGTCTCTGTTAATTATTCTGGAGAAGACCTAGAGATTGGGTTCAACGTTAGTTATCTGCTAGATGTGCTTTCTGTTATCACTGGTACTGAAGTGCGGATTACTCTCTCAAGCTCCAATAGTAGTGCTTTAGTAGAAGACGCGGCAGACGGTTCTGCGGTGTACGTCGTTATGCCGATGCGCCTTTAGTCGTTTGCCATGTGAGGCCAGACGTATAGTCTGGCTTTGCAGTGCAAGGTTCTCATGTATATTCCTCATCTTGAAATTCACCAAGTTCGCAACCTGCAAAGTCTATCTGTAGATTTTCACAGTATGGCCAACATTGTGTATGGCGTTAATGGCAGCGGCAAAACTAGCTTGCTTGAAGCTATATATCTACTCGGTCGGGGCCGGTCTTTTCGTCATAGAGATTTGAGGTTGGTGGTGAATCACCAAGCCGACGAACTTGTCGTATCCGCTAAAGTCAAAAATAAAGATCCGTTGGTGGTTCATCAGCTCGGTATAAAGAGGAGTTCTAGCGGTAATTTCGCGGCTCGGTTGGACGGCAGAGCGATACTGACTGCAGGGCAGTTAGCAACAGTACTTCCTCTCCAGTTGATAGACGCCCAAAGCTTCAATTTGCTTGAGGGAGGTCCTTTGCAGCGACGGCAGTTCTTGGACTGGGGCGTGTTCCACGTGGAACATTCGTACTCCCAGTTATGGGGGCGCTTTCAAAAGGCACTAAAACAGCGGAATCAACTGCTTCGTCATGCTAGAATGGACGA
>ENA-OSJC01001112-OSJC01001112.1-marine-metagenome-genome-assembly--contig:-NODE-1112-length-22965-cov-5.632296_pt1 | contig 22965 bp, 26 predicted proteins | sample MGYA00237885_ERZ534234 | MGnify/ENA primary metagenome ERZ534234 (study PRJEB26413, sample SAMN06343907) | marine metagenome | isolation source: coastal waters | place: Atlantic Ocean: West Antarctic... | reverse complement strand
CAATAGTGTAGTTTCTAGAGTGGGATCTTATAATGATTTATGCAAATAATTGATTGGTTAATTTATGAATGACAAGACTATAACAATAGATAGGGCTATGTACGGTTCTGATCAGTCAGCATCTGTACTGGAAGCAAGATTAATTTACCTGAATAATAAAGAACGATGATTGGCTTTATTACGGTACGTACTAGTTCTACTAGACTACCTAAAAAATGTTTATTACCCTTTGGTGAATCGACGGTTCTAAATCATATTATCCGCAGGGCAGTTTTGTACAGTTTCGAACCTATTGTGTGTACAAGCACTTCCAAAGAGGATGATATTATCGAGGAGATTGCAAATAAAGAAGGAGTGAAGTGTTATCGAGGATCTTTAGATAATAAATTGCAAAGATGGCTTGATTGTGCCAATCACTTTAATATAGATACATTTCACACCATTGATGCAGATGACCCTTTCTTTGATGGTGATGAAATGATAAGTAGTATGAAAATGTTACAAGAAGAGGGTGTTGATATGATTACCCCTACTGAGTCTTCATCTGCTGGTGGCGCAAGTGTTGGCTTTTCTTTGACAACTGATATTGTCAAAAGAGCATGTAAAGACTTGGATAAAGATACTGACACGGAAATGATGTGGTATTACATAGAAAAAGTACCAGATTTAAAAACTAAGATATTGCCTGAAACAAGGAGAAAAATTTCAAATATGCGCCTAACCCTGGATTATGAGGAGGATTACTGGTTATTAGAGTCTGTGCGCAGAATTCTTGGAAATCTAGCAAGTAGAGATGAAGTAGACAAATTATTTTTATCTAACTCAGATATGTATAAAATAAATTGGTTTAAAAATGAAGAATGGAAGGCTGGACAGCTTTCAAAGAAAATATAGGATAAATTAATGATTATTAATACACAAAATCCGTTTGGGAAGTATAACGGAAAAGAGAGTGAATATGTTCTACGAGCATTGGATTCTGAAAATCCAGAAAATGGCGGATTTCCTTGGGTAAAAGAGTTTGAAGATAGATTTTGCGACCTTTCAAGTGCAAAATATTCTATTGCAGTTAACTCAGCAACATCAGGACTTCATGCAGCTTTGATAGCTGCAGGTGTGGGTCCAGGAGATGAGGTTATACAACCATCATTAACAGTAATTATGAATGCGTTAGTTACTGTTCAATGTGGCGCTACCCCAGTATTTGCAGAAATAAATCCCGACACTTGGAATATTGATGTTGATACCATTAGAGATAAAATAACAGGTAAAACGAAGGCTATTATGGCTGTTTCTCTGTTTGGCGTTCCTTTAGATATTGACCCTATTATGGATTTAGCGAAAGAAAAAGGCATAATTGTTATTGATGATTCTGCTGAAACACTTTGTGGAGTGTATAAAGGTGGATTTGCTGGAAGTCGTGCCGACATAGCGGTCTATAGTTTCGAAAATACAAAACATATGAGTTCAGGGTCTGAAGGTGGCATGATTACAACTTCAGATGAAAATCTAGCGGAAAAAGTTAGAAAATTTTCAGGTATCGGATATAAGAATCTGACAGCCACAGCAGGAAGGACAAGTCTAGCTTCAGCTGAATTTCAGAACCCAAAGTACGAAAGGCATGACGTATTAGGATTGAATTACAGAATGAATGCAATTACTGCAGCTGTTGGTTTGGCACAGCTTGAAAGGGTTGAGCATCTAGTTCAAAGAAGGGTTGCAATAGGAGAAATGTTTAATAAGGCAATTGAAGGTTGTTCATGGCTGGTTCCACAGTCTAAAATTGAAGAATCTAACCATACATATTACACATACGCTTTAAGATATGAAGGTGAACAGAGTAATGGAATAACTTGGGAAGGTTTCTATAATCGCTATACAGCAAGCGGAGCTAATGGATTTTATGCGGCATGGGTTAATCCTTATCTAGAGCCGGTCATGAAAGGAAGGGTTTACAATGGAATTGAACTTAAAGAAGGGATGAACCCTATTGCTGAGGAATATCAGAAGAAACTTATGCTGTTTAAGACGAACTATAGAGATCTTGCCGAAGCACGAAAGGACATTGATTTACTATCTGTCTTGATAGGCGAAATCGGCAGATAATGAGTGATTATTTATTGGGCATAATGCAGGGTCGTCTGACCAATGCTCCAGAGGGAGAAGATTTGGATTGGTTTCCTTTTGAATCCTGGAAGGATGAGTTTTTTTTAGCAAAAGATTTGAATTTTTTTTAAATATAGAGCTTGTTGTTGACAGGAGAAAATCTAAAAAAAATCCAATTTGGACTCAGTTAGGGAGAAAATCCATAATTAATACATATAGCACTGCTGATCTTATCCCTTTAGCATGCTGTCTTAATTTTGTAATTGACTACTCGATAGCCGACAAAGAAAATATTTATGACAGTGTAAGGGCGATAGAGTACTCTGCCTATATAGGGTTTCATTATGTAGTAATACCTTTGTTTGAGACTAGTGATTTGGAAAATTGCAATATTATTGATTTTACAAAAAATCTTAATGCACTAATATCTGTTGCGAAAGACAATAATATCCAATTATTACTAGAAACCAATCTTCCTGGACAAGAAACCGTTGACCTCATTTCCCAATTGGAAGGAGAGGTTGGTGTTGTTTATGATATTGGTAATGCAACTCAATGTGGTCATGATATAGGCAAAGATCTGCGTGTTTTATCAAGTCTAATTCAACATGTATACATTAAAGATAAAGATAACAATGGAGAAAATGTAGAACTTGGATCTGGCAATGTATTGTCTCCAGGTGGAGTTTTTAATGGACAAGGGGATGAATTTGTGCAAAAACTTACAAATCTTATTCCAATGAATATAATGGCATCCAAAGATGAATACCGTGGTGCAATACAATTTTTATGTTCAGATGCCTCTGCTTACATGAATGGACAAAACATTGTAATGGATGGCGGACGTTCGTTACTTTAATTGAGATTTATATGTTGAGTCAAAATAATTTAATAGATAAGTTTTCTAATATCTTGCCAAAAATAGAGTCTGAATCAGATATTTATTTCGAAAATTTTTCTATGGGTGGATTAGAGGAGATGCATCAATATTCTAAAGATGAAAGATTGTATGAGTTTTTTGAGTTTGACCCGTTTAGGAAAATTGATGATACTAAAGCGTATATTGAAAAACTTTTACATCGTATGTCTGGCCAGTCCGGTGAAAAGAACGCAATGTATTGGTTTGTTCGTCGAAAAAGTGACAATCGATTAATTGGTACAGCAGCATTGACAAATTTAATATATGAGCGTCAATCTGTGGAACAAGGTTATGGTACCGATCCAGAATTATGGGGGAATGGATATATATTGCAAATCCAAGAAATATTAAAGCATTTTACTTTTGAGGTGTTGAAGTTAAATAGACTAAGTGGCATAACTATGAGATTGAATAATCGCACTATACAGTCAGTAATGGCATCGGGCATGCAGCATGAAGGTACACTAGTTGATTTTTATTGTAAGGATGGGATTTATATAGATGGTTGGCAGTATGGAATGATTGCTAAGGATTACTATGGAGTTAATACTATTGCACCATCAGTTTCAGTTAGTATCAACAATATTATCGATGTAGTTTCTTCAGTATTAACTGAAGATGTTATTACTGTTGAGTCTAGCATGGAAAATACATTTAGTTGGGATTCGCTTAATCATATGGCAATTATGGTTGCCTTAAAGAGTCGGCTGTCCATTGATTTAAATCCAGGTGAGATAGCCCATATGACAACTATTCAAAATATTTACAATCAAATACATGGAATTAAATAGTCTAGCGCAAATTCTAACAGAGGTCGCAACGCAAAACTCTGGAAGAATTGCTATTAAGATCAAAGATGAAACACTTACTTACCATGAGTTATTACATAAGTCTGCACAAGTAGCTAATACACTTAAAGGGTTGGGTGCAAACAAAGTGGCTATAGGTGTTGTTGGTCAACGTCATATGGCATCTTATATTAGTATATTAGGTGTGTTGCTTGCAGGTTGTTACTATGTACCCATTAGTCCTAAATTGAACAAAGATAAGGCTTTGTCGATTATTAACGATTCTGAAATTAGGTTTCTGATAGGAGATGTTGATAATTTCTCAGAAATGTCAAACGTTCTTAATGATTGTGATTTAATCGATAAAAAAATACTTCCAGTTGAATCAGCCCTAACTGGGGAAGAGTGGATTGGTAGTAAGGACGTTAGTGATAAGAGTTCCGAGATAGAAATTAACAATATAAAAGCAAATGATTTAGCATACATCATATATACATCGGGTTCGACTGGAAATCCAAAAGGAGTCATGGTGACAAACGCCAATGTTTTATCATTAATAGAGAATATGTCGTTGCTATATGATTGCAAGCCAGGGTTTGTTGCGTCACAGAGTCATGACTTGAGTTTTGATTTTTCAGTGTCTGACGTGTTTAACACATGGGCAAATGGAGGGGTGTTGTGTGTTTTGCCTGAGGAAGAAAAATTTTATCCAGCTGAATTTATTATCAGGGAGTCAATAGAATTTTGGAGTGCAGTCCCAACATTGTTAAAATTCATGGATGGATTAGGAGGATTGCAGGAGGGTGCTTTCCCTAGCATTAAACATACTATTTTTTGTGGTGAGCCCCTTCCAATTAAACTTGCAAGAAACTGGAGAAAAGCTGCTCCAAATAGTGTTGTAAGAAACTTATATGGACCAACAGAAGCAACAGTATTTATCACTAAGTATGAAGTTGATAGCGGGACAGATGAAGAAGTTGGCTACTCTCCTATAGGAAAGCCTTTTAACAGGCACAGTATTGAAGTTGTTGATAGTGAAGGGAATAAACAAGATTATGGGTTTAAGGGCGAACTAGTTCTTTCAGGGCCTCAAATTGCAAATGGCTATTTGAATGATGCAGAAAAAACAAAAACAGCCTTTGTAAAGTTTGATTGGGATCCATCTGGAGGTATTTGGTACAAGACAGGAGATCTAGGTCTGTACAACAAACAGGGTGACTTGGAATGCGTAGGTCGAAATGACAATCAAATCAAGATAGGGGGGAGGCGTATAGAGATAGGAGAGGTTGAGGCGGTGCTTTCAAATTTCCCTTTGCTTAGTGATGTTGTTATTGTTTCAATCAAAGACGCAAATCAAATCTCGAGTAGTCTTGTAGCTTTCACAACTAATGAAATTAGTAAAGAGGACTTGAGCCAGATTAGGCAAGATAGTCAAAAATTTATTGAGAGAATTTTCTTTCCAAAGAAGATAATAACAGTTAATAAATTTCCTCGTTTGTCTAGTGGAAAAATAGATCGTAAGACGCTATCTTTAAAAGCACAGAGTCTATGATACTTTTTGGCAGAAGAGTACTCTTTTCATCGCCTAAACCATGCGATGTTTTAATATTTGATGAATGCAATAGTCAGTATGTTCGCCGAGTAATTAATAAAAAATACAGTATCGGTATTTTTAATATGCGCCCAGAGGATATTTTTTTTGGTATGGGTGTAATGGTTCAGTTTTCAAAAGAGCTATTAAAGTTTAGTTTAGAGGAGGTTAGGAAACATCATCGTGGCTTTTTACATGGTGTGATTAAGCAGGTTTACTGTATATATTTAAAAGCTTGTCTAGAATCAATTAAGCCAAAAGCTGTCATTACTTTTATTGATACTAGTAGTGTTTTCGGTTGGCTTGCAAAACATTGTGATAACTTTCCATTTATAGCAATTCAAAACGGTTCTAGGTTGAGTTATGCCGCATTACCCGATTCGAACTATTATGTGCCACATTATTTTTGCTTTGGTACGCACGAACAAGAGTTGTTTCCAAAATTAGGATACAGGGTTGATCATTATTATCCAGTAGGCTCTCTAGTTGCTTCTCTTCATTTTCTTCCAAGAGAACAAGTTGAAGAAAAGTATGACTTATTGATTGTGTCAACCTGGAGGGGTAGTAGTGATTACGTTCAAGATGTACAAGATACAATGCGCTCTATGAAAATTATGGACCAACTTTTAACAAGGTATATTAAGAATCATGAGATAAAGGCCGCCCTTATCTATCGTACAATGCGAGACTGCGAAGGCTGGATCATTCCAGAGATTGGCTTGTCCGAAGAGGAGTATTATCAGGAGATATATGGAGATTCAATAAAACATATTGATAATTCTGATAGAAATATATTTCCATTGATGCAACAGAGCAAAATGGTTATAACTTGTCTCTCTACAGCAGGTATTGAAGCATACGGATTAGGAAAAAAATTGCTTTACTGCAACTTTACTGGAACAGATCTTTATCATCAAGATATTGCTGATGAAATATTAACAAAGAATAGTGAATATACTGCTTTTTCTGAAATCTTAGTTCAGATATTATCAATGAAACAAGAAGAATATTTAGAAGAGCATAAAGAGCGAATGCAATATTACATGAATTTTGATGCTGAGAATTCTGTAGAATCAAGAATTGAGGCTAAATTTGATGAAATCATTGAGAATTTCAGATGATTAGAACTCCATCAATTTTACAAAAACTGAGCAGAAAAGTAGAAATTATCTGGGAAAAAAATCAATGGGCTTGATTTTTCTACTGTTACTCCTGTTGTCGAGCTAGATTTAGACGAATCTTTAGTTCTTAATGGTAATGAGAATTTTATGGTAGGATTTTAGAAATTATGAAACATGTTTTTAGGGAGTTCAGGAAATTAATACCCATGCCTGTGAAACATATTCTTAGGGAGTTCAGGAAATTAATACCCATGCCTGTGCAAAGAATATTCATTAACCAACATTATAATAGACACTATATAAAATCATATTCTCAATATGGAGAAGATTTGATTATTTGTGATTTCTTTAAACATCATTTTGATATCAAAGGCAACTATTTAGACATAGGCGCATTCCATCCAAAGATGATTTCAAATACTCATATACTTCACACTTTAGGATGGAGAGGCACTGTAATTGACCTGGATGATTTTAAATTAAAGTTATTTAAAAGAAACAGAAAAGACAAAGTTAATATTCTTACAAGGGTTGTGATACCTGGGTTTTTAGATCAATCAGAAACTTATTCTGTCTATAAATTTAAACAACCTTTTTCAGAACTAGATACTTTAGACAGGAAAGTTGCTGAGGAGATGAAATCTAGTTCAGGTTTAGAATTTTTAGAAGATAAAGTTGAAGCAGTCGGGATAAACAATCTTCTTAAAGAGCAGAAATTTAATTTTGTAAATATCGATGTAGAAGGTATGGATGAAGATTTGATTTTATCACTTGATTTTGAAAATATTAACTTGCCTGAACTTATTGTTTTCGAATCTTGGAAGCCTTTATCTGATCTCCAGTCTATTGAAAACTTAGAAAATAACGGATATGTGCATTTATTTACATCAGGTGGCAGTATGGGGTATTTTCTTAAATCATCTATAGACACTGAACAGAGTATTATCTAACAGGTAATAACCGTGATGGATTCAATCTTCACCACTCTTCAACAATCTCATTTATCACAAAGAATACATCAAACGACAACAGATTATTTATGTTCTGATTATAAACATTTCATTACCCCACCAAAATCTCAAAGTTAGAGGTAAATTATTATATTTTTGATTAATTCGGTATACTAAATTTTAGACTTAAGTGATGGAGAATATCATAAGCAAACAGAAAAATAATCAAACATGTAATTAGTAACGATACCCAATCAACATACGATACATTTAAAAAATATTATTTCCCATATTGTACAAAACAAAGGAGCATAAATGTTAAAAAACTCATCAATATTAATCACAGGTGGAACGGGTTCATTTGGTCATACGTTTATTCCAATGACTTTAGAAAAATACAATCCTAAAAAAATAGTCGTATTTTCTCGTGATGAAATGAAGCAATGGGAAATGGCAAAGCTGTTTAAAGACAACCCAAGAGTTAAATTTTTGATTGGTGATGTCCGTGATAAGGATAGATTGTATCGCGCGCTCGATGGCATTGATTATGTTGTGCATGCTGCAGCAACTAAAATTGTCCCTACTGCTGAATACGACCCATTTGAATGCGTCAAAACCAATGTGTTTGGCGCGATGAATTTAATCGATGCTAGTATTGATAGAGGTGTTAAACGCATTGTTGCACTCTCTACTGACAAAGCTAGCAGTCCTGCTAATCTTTATGGTGCAACCAAGCTAACCTCTGATAGATTATTCGTTTCTGGCAATTCTTATAGTGGAGTTCATGAGACAAGATTTTCAGTAGTAAGATATGGTAATGTAATGGGCTCTCGTGGCTCTGTTATTCCATTTTTTATGTCAATTAAAGATGAAGGTGTATTACCTATTACAGACTATCGTATGACAAGATTTATGATTTCAGTAGAAGAAGGTGTTGAGTTAGTATGGCATGCTTTTGAAGATATGAAGGGTGGTGAGGTCTATGTGAAGAAAATCCCTTCTATGAAAATAACTGATGTGGCATTGGCAGTTGATAAAAATGCCAAACAAGAAGAGGTTGGTGTTCGTCCTGGTGAGAAATTACACGAGCAGATGATTGGAGCGGAAGATGCGCTCTATACTTATGAATACCCAGATTATTTTAAGATTTTGCCGTCTATTCATGGATGGGCTAATGATCCAGCAAGAATTGGAGATGGTGTTAAAGTTGAATCGGATTTTACGTATTCTTCAGATAACAATGAAGAATGGATGGAAATTTCAGAATTGCAGAATTGGGTTGAAGAGAATCGCAACAAGATTGGCAATATTTAACGCATCTATATTATGATATCTTACGGCAAACAAAGTATTAATCAAGATGATATAGATGCAGTTGTTGACGTTTTAAAGTCTGACTTTCTGACACAAGGGCCCAAAGTTGTTGAGTTTGAAAACGATTTGGCTAATTACTGTGAAGCAAAATATGCAAAAGCAGTTAATAACGGTACAGCAGCCTTGCATTTGGCTTATCTAGCCATAGGCTTAGAACAAGGTGACATTGTTTGGACAACGCCTAATACCTTTGTCGCAACAGCAAATGCAGCCTTATATTGCGGTGCAACTGTTGATTTTGTCGATATTGATCCAAAAACTTATAACCTTTCTATTGATTACTTGAAAGAAAAACTCATTCAAGCAAAAAAAGACAATAAATTACCCAAATTAGTCGTGCCAGTGCATTTTGCAGGACAAAGTTGTGAGATGAAAGCTATTTGGAAGTTATCCAAAGAATATGGCTTCAAAGTTATTGAGGATGCCAGCCATGCATTGGGCGGCGAATACCTTAATAATAAAGTCGGTAACTGTGAGTATTCTGATATGGCAGTCTTTAGTTTTCACCCCGTCAAAATGATAACTACAGGCGAAGGTGGTGCAATCATGACAAACAATGAAAAATTAAACGAAAAAATTGAACTATTAAGGAGTCACGGTATTACCAAAGATGCAACTAAGTTTGACAATCAAAGTGATGGAGATTGGTATTACGAGCAGCGAGCATTAGGATTTAACTATCGTTTGACTGACATTCAAGCGGCATTAGGTATTAGCCAGTTAAAACGATTAGATAGTTTTGTTGCAAGGCGCAGAGAAATCGTCAAGCAATATTTTGACAAGTTAGACAATAGCGTGCTGCCATATCAACATCCCGATGCCAACTCATCGTGGCATTTGTTTGTTATTCAAACTGAAGACAGAAAAGCGACTTATAAGCAATTAAAAACACAGGGGATTATGACGCAAGTGCATTACATTCCTGTAACTAGCCAGCCTTTTTATAATAGAAAAAAATTGAAAAATAGTGCCGATTTTTATCGGCATTGTTTAAGTTTGCCAATATATGCAGACTTAAACAATAATGAACAAAATAGAGTAATTAATCTTCTGTAGCTTATGATTGTAACGCAAAGGTTTTTATTAAAGCTGCTAACCATAGATGATGTTAATCAAAACTACCTTTCTTGGTTAAATCCAGAGATAAATAGCTATATTGAATATGCTAAAAGCAACACATCAATGACAGCGTTAAGAAGTTATGTTGGTGAGCGAGAAAATAGACAAGATGTGTTATTTCTAGGAATCTTTACTAAAGATAAGCAGCATATTGGAAATATTAAATACGAGCCTATTAATCAAAAGAACAAAACAGCAGTAATGGGTATTCTGATTGGAGACAGTAATTGGAGAGGTGTAGGGGTGGCAGTCGAAGTTATTAAGGCAAGTGGTGATTATCTTGTTGAGCAATACGGAATTGAAACTATTTTATTAGGCGTTAGTAGGAACAATAAAGAAGCGATAGTTGCCTATCAAAAAGTAGGTTTCAAAGTTAAAGATCAGAATAAAAACAGTATTAAAATGGTTTGGAGGCTATGAATAAATTAGCTCTAGGAACAGCTCAATTTGGGTTGGATTATGGCGTTACTAACAGTGAAGGAAAAGTCCAAGTTGAAGAAGTTGAATTAATCTTAGGGTGTGCCAAAGAAAATAGCATTAATACCTTAGACACTGCCGCAAGTTATGGCAATAGTGAAGAAGTTTTAGGAAGCATTGGTATTAGTGATTTTCAGATTATTACCAAAACCATACCACTTAAAAATGGCGTTGATGAAGTAATAAAGCATTTTCAACAATCGTTAACTTTTTTAAATAAGTCAAGCGTAAATGGCTTGTTGATTCATCATTTTAATGAAATAGAGCATAAGAATTTCAATACTTTGTTTAAAGAATTAACAGAATTAAAACGACAGGGCTTGGTAAATAAAATCGGATTTTCTACTTACACACCAGAGCAAGTGGATTTCTTATTGAAAAACTTTGATTTTGATTTAATCCAAGTGCCATTTAATATTTTTGATAATAGATTAATTCAAGGTGGCCAACTGCAAGCGTTAAATAATAAAGGTATGGAGGTTCACGCGAGAAGCGTTTTTTTGCAAGGTGTGTTATTAGATTTTAACAATTTATCGAATTATTTCTCACCTTGGAAAAAAGAATTTAGCATCTATCAAGAAATAGTTAAAGACAATGGTTTGTCGTTGTTAGAGTGTGCGCTTAATTTTGTACTAAATATTCGAGAGATAGACAAAGTGTTGTTAGGTGTTAATAGCGAGAGGCAATTGAAAGAGATTGTTCAAGCAGTAAAAAGACGGAGTAATTTAAGTGCTTACCCTATCAACGATATAAATTTATTAAATCCAAGCTTATGGAAGGTATGATATTAGCAATATTACAAGCACGATTCACTTCATCAAGACTGCCAGGAAAGGTTTTGAAGCCTATACTAAGTAAGCCAATGCTACTGCATCAGATTGAGAGAATACAAAATTCTAAAAGAATTGATAAGCTAGTTGTAGCGACATCTACCGAGAAATCAGATGATGGTATTGAGAAAATGTGTTTGGATAATAATATTGAAGTATTCAGAGGGAGTCTAGACAATGTCTTGGATAGGCTTTATCAATGCGCAAAACCTTATAATCCTAAACATGTAGTTCGCTTAACAGGAGACTGTCCGCTGGCAGATTGGCAGGCGATTGACCAAACAATACAGTGTCATATAAAGGGAAAGTATGACTATGTAAATAATCGATCAAAGCCTGCTTTTCCAGATGGATTAGATGTTGAAGTTATTACTTATTCAGCTTTAAAAAGTGCTTGCGATAATGCAGTTTTGCCGTCAGAAAAAGAACATGTTACTTTGTATGTTAGACATAGAAAAGATAAGTTTAAATTAGGCTATTTCTATAGTACCAAAGATTTGTCGCACATGCGTTGGACTGTTGATGAGCCAGAAGATTTTAATTTGGTGGAAAAAATATATAAAAATCTATATAAAAATAATCCAAAATTTTTAATGAAAGATGTTTTAGAATTGTTGAATAATCAGCCAGAATTGTTAAAAATCAATAGTCATATTGGAACAAGTGAGGGGATGAAAAAATCGCTTAAAGAAGATGAGGTGTTTATAAAAAATGAAGGGGCTGACACCTAACATTTAATATGTTAGAGTTGTCAGATGTACATAAAGCATTGTAAGTTAAGTAAAAATAAGCAATTAGAACTCATGAAATACTTCATTGCAGGTGCAACAGCAAGAACCGCTGCAGATTTAGTTGGAATTCATCGTAATAGTGGAGTGCGGTTCTTCCACAAGCTGCGAGTCAAGATTGCCCTTAAACAGCAAGATCGTAGCGAGCAGTTTGGAGGATCAATTGAATTGGATGAAAGTTATTTTGGCGGTGTTAGGAAAGGTAAACGTGGTAGAGGTGCTGTAGGCAAGGTTGCTGTGTTTGGTATTTTAAAATGAGGTGGTAAGGTTTATACTCAGATAGTGCTAAATACTAAGACAAAAAGCTTAATGCCTATCATACTTAGTAGAATAGAGCCTGATAGTATTGTTAACACTGACTGTTGGCGTTCATATAATGCACTGGATGTATCTGAGTTTAAGCATTACAGAATTAACCATTCTAAATTGTTTTCTCAGAAACAAAACCACATTAACGGTATCGAAAACTTTTGGAATCAGGCAAAGAGACACATGAGAAAATTTAACGGCATTCCCAGACAGCACTTTAATTTGTTTCTTAAAGAGTGTGAATGGAGATTCAATATAGGCACACCAAGCAAGCTACTGGTAGACTTAAAAGTCTGCTTAAAGAGAGTTGTTAGGTGTCAGACCCTAAATGAATTATAAAAAATCAGAGCAATTATTAGACAGAGCTTTAAAGTCAATTCCACTCGCTTCACAAACCTTTAGCAAGAGTTTAACGCAATACCCTAGAGGTGTATCGCCATTTTTTATTGAAAAAGGCAAAGGTGCAAAAGTATGGGATGTTGATGGCAATGAGTATATTGATTTTGTTAATTCTCTTGCAGCGGTAACTTTGGGTTATTGCGATATAAATGTTGATGAAGCAGTGCAGAAGCAAATGCAAAATGGTGTTACTTTTTCTTTACCGCATCGTTTAGAAATGGAAGTGGCTGAAAAGCTAATTGATATTATTCCTTGTGCTGAGAAGGTTAGATTTGCCAAGAACGGCACCGATGCGACAAGTGCATCTATTCGAATCGCACGAGCCTATTCAGGTAAAGAGCATATTGCAGTTTGCGGCTATCATGGCTGGCAAGATTGGTATATCGGCTCAACAACGAGAGATTTTGGCGTTCCTAAGGCAGTAAAAGAACTTACACATAAGTTTGAATACAATAATATAGAATCTCTAGAAAAAATATTCCATGAACAGGAATTAGCCTGTGTCATTATGGAGCCAATGAATGTTGAATATCCACAAGATAATTTTTTAGAAAAAGTAAAAGCTTTGGTGCATAAAAATGACGCACTGTTGATTTTTGATGAGACCATTACAGGCTTTCGCTACTCTCTAGGTGGAGCGCAAGAATTGTTTAATGTGATGCCAGATATAGCTACTTTTGGCAAAGGCATGGCAAACGGTTATCCTCTCTCCGCTGTTGTTGGAGGTAATGAAATTATGCAAAAAGTTGAGGATATTTTTTTCTCAGGTACCTTTGGCGGGGAAACACTTTCGTTGGCAGCAGCGAATACGGTGATTGATAAATATAAAAAAGACAATGTACCGAAGTACCTTAATGATTTAGGCAATTATTTATTGAAAAAATTAAATCAATTAATTATCAATGAAGGGTTGGACGATATTTTTCGGACTTCTGGACATCCTGCTTGGAGCTTTTTGCAGGTTAAAGCACAAGATAAATATACGGCTCTTGAGATTAAAACCCTTTTCTTACAAGAGATGTTTAAGAATGGTATCCTAATACTTAGTTCACATAATTTAAGTTTTTCACATAGTGAAGAAGATATTGACAAGCTTATCTCAGTTTATAGCGAGGTCTTGCCACTAATTAAACAAAGTATTGATGATGGCAATCTAATAGAGCAATTAAATTGCAAACCCTTGCAGCCATTATTTCAAGTGAGATGAATGTAGTTTTTAGAGTAGATTCATCGAATCAAATGGGTGTAGGGCACTTGACACGCTGTTTAACTTTGGCTGATGAACTTGAAAAAAAAAATCATAATGCTACTTTTATTTGTAGGGAATTGAAAGGCAATTTAATCAAATCAATTAAGCACAGAGTGTTTATTTTGCCAGTAGATAAAGACTTTCAATCTGATGATTTATATTTAAGTTGGCTGGGTGCAACACAAGAGCAAGATGCAAAACAAACGATCCAAGCCATTTCTGACAATGCAGATTTATTGATTGTTGATAGTTATGCTTTAGATGAGGTTTGGCATAAACAGCTAAATCCACATACAAAAAAAATTATGGTGATTGATGATTTGGCAGATAGGGAGTTTGACTGTGATGTATTGCTTAATCAGAATTTAGGCAGCCAAAAAGAAGATTATCAAGGTAAAGTGCCAAGTGATTGCGAGTTGTTATTGGGTTGTGATTATGCTTTATTACGACCAGAGTTTTCAGAATTAAGAAAACAAGCTAAAAAGAAAAGAAAGGACACCAAGGAAATAAAATACATTCTTATTAGTATGGGCGGTAGCGATAAGAATAACGTTACTTATGACATCTTGCAACAGTTAGATGATGACTTTAATGTTATTGTTGTGTTGGGTGGGGCATCTCAACATAAAAAAATGATTAAAGAATATGTGAAGGACAAGAGTATCAAAGTTAAAGTTATTGTTAATGCTGACAATATGGCAGAATTGATGCTTAAAGCTGATTTGGCGATTGGGGCAGGTGGTACAACCTCTTTGGAGCGATGCTGTTTGGGTTTGCCGACATTGTTGTGTGTATTGTCAGTCAATCAAAGGGTGATAGCGGAAAATCTAGAGAATTTAGGTGCTGTTATAACAGTCAGAAATTTGCAAGACAATCTGCGAACAATACTGAATGATTTTAAGTTATGGCAGGATATGTCAGATAAAGGGCAAAATATTTGCGATGGCGCAGGAGTAAATAAAGTTTTGAGTAAATTATGCCAAACTTGAAGATTACAATTGTATCAAGTCAAAATAGTTGGTTGAATAACTATATTCAAGACTTCATTGATGAACTAAAAGGGTGTCAGGTTATATGGGTTCATGAAGTTAAAGAGATTGGCGAAGGCAATATAGCATTCTTTCTTGGCTTTGAAGAAATAGTAAATAAAGAAGCGCTTGATAAGCATAAAAATAATTTAGTGGTTCATGAGTCAGATTTGCCAAAAGGCAAAGGAATGTCCCCAATGACTTGGCAAATATTAGAGGGCAATAATGAGATTTCCATTACTTTATTTGAAATGCAAGAAAAACTAGATTCGGGTAATGTTTATTTACAAGATGTAATGGAATTTAACGGATTAGAGCTTGTTAGTGAGATACGAGATAAACAAGCGGAATATACCTTTAATCTTTGCAAAAAGTTTTTAGATAACTACCCTGAGATTCTTGACAGTGGGAAAGTCCAAGAAGGAGCGGAAAGCTTTTATAAGGGTAGAAAGCCAGAAGACAGCCAATTAGATTTTAATAAAACAATTGCTGAGCAATTTAATTTATTAAGAGTGGTAGATAATGATAAATATCCGGCATTTTTTGAGCATCAGGGCGAGAAGTATTTTTTAAAGATAACTAAATAATGAACACTTAGAATTATGAACGATAAAGCATACATCATAGCTGAAATTGGCATTAATCACGAAGGTGATATTGGCATCTGTAAAAAAATGATTGAAGCAGCAGTAAGATGTGGTGTTGATGCGGTTAAATTACAAACAATTAATGCCGATGCAAATTATGTCAAAGGAACAGAAAGTTACAATATCTTTAAAAGCGCCGAATTAACACAAGAGGAAACACACGAAGCATTTGATTTTTCAAGCGAATTTGGACTTGATGTTTTCACAACGGCAGGAGATATAGAGACCATTGATTGGGTGGAAAAGCTTAATCCTAGTCATTGGAAGGTATCGTCAGGGCTTTTAACTCACACGCCAATCATTGAGTATTTAGCCTCTTTAAAGAGGCCATTATTAATCTCTACAGGCATGGCTAGCCAAGAAGATATAGATTTGGCTATCAAGTCTGCAAAATTAGCAGGAAACAATGATATTTCTTTATTTCAATGTACTTCCGTTTATCCGACACCGGTTGAAGAAATAAACTTGTCAACAATTAATTGGCTAAAGGATAAATATCAATACCCTGTTGGTTTTTCTGACCACTCTCTTGGTGATGATGCTGTATTTTTATCTATTGCCGCAGGCGCTACCTTGATTGAGAAGCATTTTTCTTTAGATTTAAGTAGAAAGGGGTTTGACCATGGAATTTCTCTAAATGAGAAAGGATTAAAAAAAATGGTTGACCGTGTAAGATTAGCTGAAACAATGATGGGGAGTAGTGAGAAGATAATCTCTGATGCGGTAAGTGAGACAAGAGATAAATTTTTGCGTTATGTTGTTGCAACTCAATCAATTGCTATAGGTGATAAATTCTCAAGTGATAACATGGGAATTAAACGAAGTATGCCTGGTGCTTTTGGATTGGAACCTAAATCTTATGAAAGCATTATTGGGAAGACTTCAGTGTCGAATATAAGTATAGATCAATTAATACAGCCTACGGATTTACAGGACAGGTGAGATAGTGAGAGCAATAAGATTATTAATTACATGTATTGGTGGAAGCACAGTACCTTCATTAATAAAATGCTTGAAAAATAGTGGTAACTTCAACTATATTTTGGTTGGTGTGGATAGTGTTTCAGCTGGGAAATCAATAGATATTCTAGATTCATATTATCAAGTTCCTAATGGGAGTGATGCTGAATACCATGATAAACTTTTAGAGATTGCGTTAAAAGAAAGAGTGGATTTTATTCTACCGGGTTCTGATGAAGAAGCGTTATCTATTTCAAAGAATATAAATAAATTTAATGATTCGGATATAACAGCAATTGTTAGTAATATCGATACATTGGAATTGATTTCAAACAAGCTAGAGACATATGAGGTGCTGTCAAAGCATGGCTTGAGGATTCCAGAATATGAGGTTGTTAATTCGATAGAGGAAATTAAAAAATCATTAGGTAAATACCAGTACCCACAAAAGACAGTTATTTCTAAGCCATCTAATGGCCGAGGTGGTCGAGGTCTTTATGTGTTTAAAGGTGAAGATGCGCCTCCTTCTTGGCTAGGAAGTGGGATGAGAGAGTCTAGTGTTGATAAAGAAGAATTCACAGATGAATTGCTAAAAAAGGCTGTATATAAAGATGGGCTTGTTATGCCGGTATTAACAGTTCCAGCTTATGATGTAGATATAATGGCAGTTGAAGGAAATGTAAAAATTGTAGTGGTTAGAGAAAGAATAAATCCATCTGGAATCCCATTTCAAGGGAATAAAATTATAAACAACAAGGCAATAGAAGAGTATTGTGTTGAAATTGCTAGAATTTTAAATCTTGATGGTTTGCATGATATTGATTTAATGACTAATTCAGAAGGAGAGCCTTGCATTGTTGAGGTAAATCCTAGGCCTAGTGGCAGCTTAGCAGCTTCTTTAACCGCCGGTATTCCTGTAATAGATATTGCAATATTGACTTTACTTGGTGGAAAAGTTCCAAATGTATGTATAAAATCCGATATAACCGTATTATTAGATGCCAATAATATAATGAGCGTTTCCACATGAGAAAGATTAATATTTTTGATACAACTTTAAGGGATGGGCAGCAATCTCCTGGATTTGCATTTAGCTTGGAAAAAAAACTAGAGGTTGCAAGACAACTCTGTCGACTAAATGTAGACACTATTGAAGCTGGCTTTCCCATTGCATCTAAGACCGATTTTGATTTGATAAGAGTGTTATCTGAAGAGTTGAAAGGTATTTCGATATGTGCCTTTGCTAGAGCCACCAAGAAAGATATTGAAGTAGCAGCTAAGGCTTTGAATGGCTATGAAAAAGGTAGAATTCAAATCGTAACCCCAGTGAGTGACTTGCATTTGCATACAAGGTTGGGGAAAAGTAGAGAGCAAGGACTTGAGTTAATCAAAGATGGTTTAAATATGGCAAGGGGTTTAGTGCCAGAAGTTTCTTGGATTGGAGAAGATTCCAGTAGGGCTGACCAATATTATTTGATAGATGCGTTTATTACCGCTGCTGAATGTGGTGCAAAAATAGTAACTTATGCAGATACAGTAGGTTATTCACTGCCAGAAGAAATGGGTGAAGCAATTAAAATTATTGTTAAGTCTCTTGAATCTAAATCAAAAGTAGGAATCCATTGCCATAACGATTTAGGACTTGCTGTTGCTAATACTGTGTCTGCTATTTCAGCTGGTGCCGAAGAGGTTCAATGTACGATTAATGGTGTTGGAGAAAGAGCTGGAAATACATCTCTTGAAGAAATTGTCATGGCCATACAAGTAAGAAAAGATAAGTTAGATGTATTTTCTGATGTTGATTCTAGATTGCTCATCAATACTTGCGATTTAGTTTCAAAATTTACAAATTCACCAATTGCTAAAAATAAGCCAATTGTTGGAGAGAATGCATTTTCTCATTGTTCTGGAATGCACCAACATGGAGTGTTAGCATGTGCAGAGAATTATGAAATTATGAGACCTATGGATATTGGCGCTAAGGGCAAGGGTATTGTTATTGGTAAATATTCAGGGAGGCATGGGGTTAAACATATTCTAGAGGAGTCTGGAGTTTCAGTCACAGATGCCGCACTTGGTAACTTAATGAAAGATATTAAACTTCTTAAAGACAATCAACATATTGGTGCTGACGACATGATATCCATGCTGGAGAAATATGAATAAAATACTGATTATTGTTGCCCATCCTGATGATGAAGTCTTGGGTTGTGGTGCAACTGTTGCCAAGCATGTTCAAAATGGCGACAGAGCAAAAGTTGTTTTTCTGGCTGATGGATTTGGATCTCGCGATGATGATGGTAATAGAGATAACTCAGCAGAAAGAGCGTCAAAGATTTTAGGATGTGAAAATCCATTTTTTTTAAATTTACCTGATAATCAATTAGATACTATTCCATTACTTGATATTGTAAAAAAAATTGAGAAAGTTATCGAGGGTTTTCAACCAAGTGTTATTTATACTCATCATTTTGGTGATTTAAATATTGATCACCAGATAACGCACAAGGCGGTAATGACTGCGTGTCGTCCACAGCCTAATTTTTGCGTTAAAGAAATTTATAGTTTTGAAACGCTTTCAGCAACACATTGGCAATCTCCAAGCATGAAAAATGTTTTCAATCCCAATTACTTTGTTGGTGTAAGTGATTTTATGGATAAGAAAATAAAAGCATTACAATGTTATGATAATGAAATGAGAGAAGCCCCTCATGCACGCTCATATGAGTCAGTTGAAAATTTATCAAAATTTAGAGGCGGTCTTGTTGGTGTTAAAAATGCAGAGGCATTTTGTGTCGAAAGAATTACTGAACAATAGAATTGTATATCATATGAGAATTGTATGGTTTTAGTAACTACTGCGATTAAGGAGACTTTTCCTGAAAATAGTGATGAAAAAGTGTTATTTTTGGGAGAGTGGTGTAAGGATTATCATTCAAAATCCATATGGGGCAATAGAAATTATATTGTAGTAGACACTTACTTAAAAGACAGAGAAAAATTTAATAGAGATCATGAATATCTTGAGGGTTTTTACGAACGTATGCTCCAATCTTTGTCTAATGCCCTAAATGAATATCACAATACGAATTATCCATTGAGGTATTGGAGAATAGTTTTGGGCCATTGGTTGTCATCTTATATATCTGCAGTTTGGAATCGCTGGGAAAGCTTAAGGATTGCATTTGACAACCATAAGTTTGATAAAACTTATTTAATAAGTACTACAACTACAAATAGAGTGCCAATATCCCATAGTGATGCATTTAATTTAATTGATTCTGATCATTTATGGAATCACAGGCTATATGCAAAAATATTGACGGATTTCTACAGCAGTAAAATTGACTTTGTAGATGTCAGTATTGGCGAAATAAAAAATTTAAAAAAAAGATACAACAATAATAGAGTCTATACAACAAAGTACATTATTGCATCTTGGTTTGATAAATTTTTAGGGAAGATAATAAGAAATCAAAAAATTATATTTGTTAATAGTTACTTTAATTTTGCATCCTTGGTTAGAATTTCATTAAAACTAAAGCAAATTCCTAGACTGTATACTGAGTTTGATGAAAATTTAGATATGCCAGAAGCTTCATCTAGGAGTGAATTAGTCTTACATTTGGACCATAAAAACGAATTTGAGTTATTTGTTTTGAATAATATTATTTCAGATATTCCCATATCTTATATAGAAGGGTATGGGAATATTTTAGAGCGAGCCACTTATTTATTTCCTGATTGTAAAATTATTTTTACCGCAAATGCACACTTGTACAATGAGTTATTTAAAGTATGGTGTGCAGAAAGAGTTAATTCCGGAAAAAAATTAATTATTTCAGATCATGGAGTTACGGCAACTAAGTACAATAACTTTTCTCATGAAGATAAGATTTCTGATCTACATGTAGTTTGGCATAGAGCTTTGAATGCTAGACAAGTTCAAATGCCTCCTAATATTCTGGCTAATAGGAGTACAAAAAGAGGCAGTGAAAATAATTTAGCAATTATTAAAGTAGAGTGTTCTTTATATGTACGACAGTGTGCCTCCGGAACTATCAGTTCTTTAACATTAGATGACTACAGACAAAAAATAAAATTTACTAGAGCGTTGGACTCAAACATAAGAGAGCATATTAAAATACGTATTAAATCTAATTATGGAAAATGGAATGTAAAACAACGCTATATTAATGAATTAGGTGTTGAAAGAATTTCAGTACAGCCAACTTTAATGGATGAGTATAATAATTCTAAAATTATAGTATGCACCTACCCACAAACAGCATTTCTTGAGGCTATGTTTTCAGGAGTTCCTACAATTTTATTATATAAAAAAGAGTATTGGGAGTTGCACCATGAATTTGATGGCCTGTTTAAACTTTTGGAGGGCGTGAATATTGTATTTTCTAATCCAATATCTGCATCAAATCATATTAACAAAGTATGGAAAAATCCAGATATTTGGTGGAACTCCACAGAGGTAAAGAAAGCTAGAGAAAAGTTTTTTTATGAGTATGGCTATATTGATAGTAATTGGTTAAATAAATGGAGTGTTTTTCTTAAAAAGCAGTTAACAAACTAACAAACTAGGGGAATAGGGATGATTAACGGCTTAATTTTGACACCTATGAGAATTATAGATGTCACGGGTGGTAGTATACTTCGCGTAATGAACACGCATGAAGAGAGTTGCGTGGGATTTGGCGAAGCTTATTTTTCTACGGTTGAATATAATACGATTAGAGGCTGGAAAATGCATAAAGAGATGACACTTAACCTAGTTGTCCCTATGGGCTCAATTCGTTTTGTAGTGTACGACAATAATAAGGACTCATCCACTGCCGGTAATTTTGAAGAGATTATATTGTCGGCAGAACATTATGCAAGGTTAACCGTTCCTCCAAAGCTATGGGTTGGCTTCCAGGGAATGGGAAAGGGCACTAATTTGTTGCTTAATATTGCTAATATTCCTCATAATGATACAGAAGTGGATCACGCGCAACTAAAATCATTTGGTTACGATTGGACTCAAGAATAATTTAATGTTTTTTGTACATCAGAACTCTGCCTTTACCAAAATTGTAAAAATAAATTTTAAGAGATGGTATTAATTTCGGGAGGACTGGGTTATCTTGGTGGAAGGATAGCTAAATATTTACTGGATTCCAGATTTCAAGTAAGGATTGGCAGCAGTCGAAGTCATCCTGATGTTCCTTCAGATCTTTTATCATGTGAAATTGTAATATGTGATTTATCTGATAAGAGATCTCTTGAGAATGCTTGTAAAAATGTCTCGTTTATTATACATTTAGCATCACTTAATGCTCAGGAGTGCGATCATGATCCGGAAGCAGCATTATTAATTAATGGTCTTGGTACTTTAAATCTATTAAATGCGGCTAAAAAAATGGGCGTCACTAAGTTTGTCTACTTTTCAACTGCACATGTTTACGGTTCACCTTTGCAAGGAATTATTGATGAGAACTCAACGCCTCGTCCCATGCATGATTATGCTATTACCCATAGATTGGCGGAAGATTATGTTTTGCAGGCAAATTCTGATAAAGACATAACAGGCTCTATTCTGCGGCTGACTAATAGTGTGGGATCGCCTCTCAATGGCAAAGAGAATTGTTGGATGCTAGTTGTGAATGACTTATGTAAACAAACAGCACTTAACCATAGTATGGAGTTACACTCTGATGAGTTGGTTCAAAGAGACTTTATACCTATTTCAACAGTCTGTTCAACTGTTGTTGATGTATTGACAACCGATGTATTAGATGGTGAGATTGCAAATGTTTCTTCAGGTACAGCATTAACGTTACGAGAGTTGACTAATCTAATTGCTGATCGATCCGAGGTAGTTCTTGGTTTTAGGCCTAATATTAATTTTAAACGATTGCCTAAGGGTAAACCGCTTGAGTCACTATTTATTTCAAATAGCAAGTTAAAAAGTAGTGGCTTCATTATTGACACTGATCTTTCATATGAAATTGATCAATTGTTGCTCAATTGTAATCAGTGGTTTGCACCATGAGTACGCCATTAGTTAGTGTTATAATGAACTGTTATAATGGAGAGCAGTTTCTGAGAGAAGCTATTGATTCTATTTATGAACAAACCTATCAAAATTGGGAAATTATATTTTGGGATAATGCTTCAACTGATAATAGTGCTGCAATTGCACAAAGTTATGATAATCGTCTGAGATATTATTTATCTGCAGGTTTTACCTCTCTTGGTATGGCGAGGGAGTTAGCAGTTCAAAAGTCAAATGGCGAGTATGTGGCTTTTTTAGATT
>ENA-OSJC01001110-OSJC01001110.1-marine-metagenome-genome-assembly--contig:-NODE-1110-length-22971-cov-3.882677_pt1 | contig 22971 bp, 18 predicted proteins | sample MGYA00237885_ERZ534234 | MGnify/ENA primary metagenome ERZ534234 (study PRJEB26413, sample SAMN06343907) | marine metagenome | isolation source: coastal waters | place: Atlantic Ocean: West Antarctic... | reverse complement strand
GATATTGATAAAGTTATTGCATGCGTATCAGATGCTGAACTTTTCTCAGACAGTAATAAACGGGCGTATGCTAACTATATAGTAAAAGGCGCAAAACAGACTGCGCCGATAGGCTCACGAGCATTCGAACTTTGGTTAACGCAGAAATACCTTATTGAAAATGGTCTAGCCCCCAGGCAAGAAGCTTTACGCGGAGCAATAAATACACTTGAAGCTAAGGCCCTATACGATGGTAAAAAAATGCCAGTATTTTATCGGGTATCTGCCTCAGAAAATACTATACAATTGGATCTTGGGGACGAGGCTTACAGCATAATAGAAATCAACAAATCTGGTTGGGCTTCTACAAACGCGACACGATCTAATTTTCTTCGGCCTAATGGTATGCATGACTTACCTATTCCAATTAAAGGCGAAACAATTAATGCGCTGAAACACTTTTTGAACATATCAAGTCAGGAAGACTTCGTGCTTGTTGTGGCGTGGCTGTTAGCGGCTTTGAGGCCGACTGGACCGTTCCCAATTCTTGCACTGACCGGCGAACAGGGTAGTGCTAAATCAACAACAGCAAAAGTCCTGCGGTTACTGGTAGACCCCTTTCACGGAAACTCGCGATCATTGCCTGAAAAAGAGCAAGATTTGTTCATTGCAGCCAATAACTCACACGTTATGAGCTTTGATAATATATCATCTTTGTCTAAGTCTATGTCTGATGCTTTGTGTAGGTTGGCTACGGGAGGAGGCTTTTCGACCCGCAAACTTTACACTGACGATGAAGAACAAATATTTAACTCTGTTAAGCCCATAATAATGAACGGCATTGGGCATTATATAAATCGCCCAGACCTCGCCGACCGATCCATATCGGTTACGTTGAAACCTGTACCAAGCTCTAAACGTCGCAGTGAACTGCAGTTTTGGGAAGATTTTGAAAACGCCCATCCTAAAATTTTGGGTACTTTACTGAGTGGCGTATCTCACGGATTACGGAATATTGATAAAATCAATCCCAATGGGTTGCCCAGAATGGCTGATTTTTCCAAATGGGCGATGGCTTGTGAAACCGCGTTTTGGGATCGAGGGACCTTCGAACGGGCTTATGCTTTAAATGCTGAAATCCAACTTGATGATCTGATAGACACTAGCCCATTAGCCATAGTTATTTTGGGTTTTATGGATCATCGGACAGATTGGACAGGTACTTCTTCAAGCTTATTGGCTAAAATAAATTCATATGCTGAATCCACCTGTCAAAAACATTTAACATTGCCTGAAAATCCAGTTTCTTTGGGAAAACACATTGAAAGAATTAAACCAATTTTGAGAAAAAAAGGAATTAGCATAAACAAATTTAAAACGAACGATAAGAATAGAACGAGAATGATTAAAATTGAGAGATGTGTATTTTGAACGTATATGAGAAATAGCCATTTAAGTGTCCGAAGCGTCCAAGGTACCCTAGCCGATTGGGGTAAACGGGTAAATCGGGATTTAAAGACCGCCGTATCCCCCTTTTATGTTCTCAGGTCCAAGCGCAACCTTTACACTAGGTTTGGCTCAAACGATTATATAGTGTAAAAACTGGTTATAAAAAAAATTACACATAGTGCCCTACCTCTGGCGGTCTCATAAAAATTGTGGTATCATAATACCTCAAGAAAGGTAGTATTATGAGGTTAACAAAAGGTAACGTAAATATTGGTATTAACACACGCTTTGGTCCCAATTGGCCTGGCATCAGATGTCTCGCAAAGACACGTCGGGGCACTAAGTGCCAGAGCGCTGCTTACAAGCACAATGGCCGTTGTCGACTCCATGGGGGTCTATCCACGGGAGCTCGGACTCTAGAAGGCTTACAGCGCATCTCAGAGGCTAATCTTAAGCATGGACGCCAGACAAAAGAGAAGCTGAAGGCCCAACGTCATTCAGCTGATGTTGGTCGTCGGGTTCGGGCTGAATTAAAGCGTATTGAAACCCAGCTTATCAATGCAGGGTTTATGCCAGATTATGACTAAAATGCCCAAAACGTTCCAACCTTACTAACCAATGGAATAAACCTTAATCTACTTCGTTTACCTATTAGGAAATGGTTTTAATCGAAGTAGGGCGAGAGAAATGGGCTAACCAACAACCGCCTGATCATATTCCAGATGACCGATACCATCTTCGAAGATATCACGTTCTGCGATCCAAGTGCGAGACTGATCGAATATTTCACGGGAATACGGCTCAAACACAATGCGTTCACCTGGCCCAAAGAGACGGGTATCCATTTGGTTGCGAAATCTTTCTGGAAATTCGTTGCGGTAATAATGCGTGTAAAGCTCCTGACGGTGATCGATATCAGATTGCGCACGCTTAAGGGCACCAAAGTACTTTTCAACGTCATTAAGGTTTGCGTCTTCTGCGATCATAGCAGCCATCATAAACGACGTATCCAACACCTTTCGAAAACCCAACTGTTCCATGAAATAGTACGGTCCACTAAAGAGATTGGCGGCAGGCACGTTACCCTCGATCAGGTGTTCCATGCGCTTGAACAGCAGCCCGTCTGAAAAGGACAGATTGATTTGATCACGCTCAACAAATGGCTCCATCGCTTGGATGGTTGAGTAGTGACTGCCTGATTGGTAACCAACAGAGATAGGTACTCCAGCCAAATCTTCTGGTGTTTTGATATCTGACTCAGCGGGAACAAAAATTCCGCAAGGCGACACTGAATAGGCATTGGCATACAGTTTACCGTGCCCAGATGCAGCGGCGACATTAACAGTCCAGTGACAAGCAGAGCTTACGTCGCAGGTTCTGCCTTTCTCAAACGTCTGGTAAGCCCCAATACGATCACCTAAGTCATGTTTCTCGCCTTCCACAGACAGCAGTTGATCTTCTAACTCATAATCAAGACCCACTTCGTTGAAATACCCTTTTTCTACGGCGATCCACTCGTGCAGGCGCATATGCGGTGCAATTACAAATTTATCCATCCACTTCCTTCTCCTAAAATCAGTTATCTTTGTTCTTACCTTTATTATCACCTTCGAAATTGTCGTCAAAAGCAACGCCCATTTGATCGCCAATTTTTTTTAACATTGGCATTTGAACAGCCATATCCATGATTGAATCCAACGCGGCCGCTACTGGGGTACTTGGAGTGCTACCACCTGATGATCCGCCCAAACCCGTCACATGATTAACGTTGATCGATTTAATCTTTTCAGCCGGTTTAACCATCTCACTAATAATCTTGGGCAGTGCCAAAAGTCGTGCTTTCTCCAGTTCCATCGCTATCATCGCGTCTGAACGACTGTTTTCAGCATCAATGCTAGCGCGTGTGGCGTCGGCATCAGCAATCTTCACAACCTTGTCAGTCTCTGCTGCTTCACGGCGAGCTGCTGCTTTATCTTTGGCCACCGCCTTTTCGTTTTCCGCACGTATGGTTTGCTGAATCGCAGCAGTCTGCGCCTCACCCCGTTTAGAAATTTCATCGAGTTTTACACGGCGCTCAGCCTCTGCTGTAGCACGCGCTGTTTCAATAGATTCCGACGCAGTGATTGCCTTGGCCCGCGTAGAATCTAAGTTAGATTGTGCCAGATATTCCTCCTGGCTTTTAGCAGTGATTGTGATTTTGCTGTCTAGTTGTACAATAGAAAGTTCCTGTTCGCGGGCGACCTCAGCTGCTTGAATGGTGCGTTCCAGATCAATACGCGCCATTGTCACGCTCAGTTCGCTGTCAGCTTTTCGCTGCGCAACTTCTGCTATCTGTGCTGCTGACAGTGTCTCCACCTCTTGCTGTTGCGCGATCTCCGCACGCCGTTCATCCAATTCGATCGCAAGCCGTTCACGCGAGGCTTCCATCGCTGCCCGCCGCACGCTCACTTCGCTATCAGCATCAATCTGAGCGCGTTCTTTCTTGGAATTGGCAATCACTTCCGCCAGTTTGCGCATTCCAACTGCATTAAATGCGTTGTTTTCGTCAAGTGCTGCAAAAGGTGTCTGGTCAAGCCCAGTCAACGAAACACTGTTCAACTGCAACCCGTATCGCGACAAAGTGTCGAGCAGCATTTCACGGACTTCAGCCACAAAGGTCGCTCGGTTTTCGTGTAGTTCGTCCATGGTCATTTTGGCGGCAACAGAGCGCAACGCATCTACCAGCATACCGTCAATTAGACCGCTTAACTCATCGCGTTGAAACGTGCGCTTGCCAAGAGTTTGCGCCGCACGTGTAATCGCTTCCGCTTCTGGTTTGACCGAGACGTAGAACTCCGCTCCAACATCCACCCGCAAACGATCCTGTGTGATGAGTGATGCATCTCCGTGCCGGTCCACATCCAATCGGAGTGTCGCCATGCTTACACGGCTGATTTCGTGGAAATAGGGCACCGCAAGCACGCCACCATCAATTACCACACGTCGTCCTCTGACCCCCGTACGCACGAGTGAAACCTCGTTCGTTGCACGTTCATAAAACCAAGCTATAACTGCGATAATAACTGCCAAAATAATCAGTAGCAGGATTGTCCATCCTAAAGTACCCATCTTGTAATCCTCCCTAAAGTCCGTGCGCTCTGCACAGTAAATTTGATGACATACCGCCGTCAGCTGGGATATTTGTTCCCCGAATCCAGTGGGTCATGTCGCTCAGTAAAAATGCAATGACGGGCGCAATGTCAGCTGGCGTACCCGCTCTATCCATCGTGTTGCGATCTTCTTCAGCGCGCGCGCCCAACGTTTTTAGAAAATCGGCAAGTATAGGCGTGTCAACTGGGCCAGGGCTGACGACATTCATTCGAATGCCACGATCGCGCCATGTCCATCGGTTGCGTAAAGTCCATGCCAAGAGTACTTCTTTAGAAAAAAAATAGCTTCGCCCACCTTCACTGCTGACCTTCCAGCGATCAACAAACGCGGCGATGTTGTCAAAATCTAAATCATCCGATGCTTTGATTGCGTCAACTGATTGTGCCCATCCATGCCCAGCCAGGGATGCTATATTTACGATGGACGCGTTGTCATTCAGTTTTGGAATCAGTTGATGTGTCAGGTGCTTTAGCCCGACAAGATTGACCGCCAGCAATTGTTCCGCAGGGCGTGTCGGTGGCAGGCCTGCATTGTTGACTAGCCCGTCTATCCCGCTTGGCAATGCATCTACCAGCGCTTCGATTGTGCGTTTATCACCAAGATCAGCGCGATAAAACTCTTCTACATGATCAAAGTTCTTAGTGACATCAATTCCAAGAACTTCTGCTCCTTGATCAGTCAACAACTTAGCCGTTTCCCAACCAATTCCAGAGGACGATCCGGTGACGACAATGCGCTTACCTCTAACTAAATCTTTCATTATTAAAATGCCGGCGGGTAAGGCCGACCTCCTCTATCCATGGTGATCCAGCGCGTTTCAGAAAAGGTATCCATCGCCCATTTACCGCCGTGCCTACCGACGCCGCTTGCCTTTGAACCACCAAATGGTGCATGCGGTTCGTCGTTTATGGTCGAACAATTCACATGGCACATCCCGGTTTCCAAGTGCTGCGATATATCTAATGCGCGTTGTTCGTTGCGCGTGATGATCCCACTTGACAGACCATATTCAGTATCATTGTTCATCGCAATCGCCTCTGCGTCAGTTTTGAAGGGTACTACAACCGCTACGGGACCAAATGTTTCATCTCGCCAGATATTCATATCCGGGGTCACGTGGGTCAGGATAGTGGGCTCCACAAAACGCCCGCTCACACCGCCGCCCAGTGCAATCTGTGCACCTTTGGCAACCGCATCGTCTAACTGTGACTTCACTCGTGCAACCTGTCGATCATTAATCAATGGGCCATTGGCGTTGGATTTGTCGGCTGTATTTCCGGTCTTAATTTTGCCCGCGCGGGCGATAAATTTTTGCAAGAACTCGTCATAGATTGCTTCGTGCACCAATACCTTTTCGACACTCATGCATATTTGCCCTTGGTGCATAAACGCTCCAAAGCTTGCGGACGACGTCGCCCGCTCCATATCAGCGTCCTCCAGCACAATCAGGCTATCTTTACCACCAAGTTCGATGCAACACTTTTTAAGGTGTGCTCCGCATTTAGCCGCAATCCGTCGACCAACAGGCGTAGATCCGGTAAAAGAAATACCCTTGACCAAAGGGTTATCGATCAACTCATCACCGACTTCTGGAGTGCGATCGCGGGAGGCTGTAATTACATTGAATACACCATTTGGCACGCCAGCTTCTTCTAAAATTTCAGCAAAGAATAATCCGCCTGCGTAGGGCGTTTCTTCAGACGGCTTCAGCACGATTGTGTTGCCGACTGCCATCGCAAAGGCAAATCCACGTGATGTCAGAATGCCTGGCACATTCCAAGGGCTGATAACGCCCACAACTCCCATTGGGACCCGCACGACGGTGGAAACTTTTCCGTGCTGTGACGGTAAAATCTCTCCAATGGCCCCATAACAAAGTCCTGCTGCAGCGCGAAATGTTTCGGAAACATGGCCAGCTTCAAACATACCTTTCCCATAACCACCGCCGCCTTCGTATTGAGCGGCAGCCACATAGTCTTGTGATCGCTTGTCCCAGATCTCTCCCATTTTCAACAGTAATTGTGCGCGTTCCTGAAAGCGAAGGGAAGACCAAGCTGGGAACGCACGATGGGCAGCATCAATTGCGCGTTGGGTTTCTGCAGCACCTGCATCAGGGATACGTGCCCAAACACTTCCATCTGACGGGTTCATGTCGTCAAATTGACCAGGAGCAGCTTGCCATTGACCATCGATATAAAGGCCTTTGATAACCGGGCCGGAAGAAACATTGTCGAGCATATCTATTTCCTTTCAAAATCACCATCGCGGCGCCGAAAAACCTGAACGCGAGGTCGTCGGTAAATCTCGATGACCAGCGGTTTAACGTCGGATGCGGTGGTTGGTGAAGATGGCGAAGTAATCGATTTCGCCGTTGTTGTTACAGTTGTCCTTTGCATTGCAGATCGCGTGCGTGCATTTTTTGCAGCCAGTTCAATTTCTTCCAATACAGCGCCTAGACGGGGCGTGACTGCAAGGTCAACTTGCGCCTGGGTGACTGATGTGGGTTTGGTGGCGGGCATTGAATCCGCTGAAGTCGCAGATGCGCGTTGCACCAGATCTTCGATGTTCAACCCAATTTGCTGGTTCGCAGTATACCGAGGTTGCGGGCGCGCTTCAACCAATGAGCTGGCTTGCACCGCGTTTGATTGTACTGGAACAATGTTTGTCTTAGTCGTGCGCCCACTATTGCTGCCTACACCGAGATAGGCTTTTTGCACGGCAGGGTCAGTGGCCAATCGTGCGGCGGTGTCTTCATGCTTGATCCGCGTATTTTCCAGTAAGTAACCACGGTCTGCAATTGCAAGGCTTTGTTTCGCGTTTTGCTCAACCAGAAGGATGCCGATACCAAGTTTTTTCACCGTTACAAGATTTTGGAACAATTCTTTGCAAAGAAGCGGCGACAAGCCGAGCGATGGTTCGTCCAGCATCAAAATTTGGGGCGCTGACATCATCGCACGGCCAATCGCAACCATTTGCTGTTCGCCACCTGACATCGTGTGCGCGACTTGCCCTTGGCGTTCTCGCAGTTTGGGAAATAACTGCAAGACGCGGTCGAAATTGGTGCTTTCGTCTTTTCGAGCTTGATTTGAATATGCGCCAAGTAACAGATTTTCTTTGACAGTCAGATCACCAAAAATTCCACGCCCTTCGGGCACTAGTACGACCCCACGCTCTACGATCTGGTCCGGCGACAGTTCGGCGAGCGGCGCTAAATTCAGTGTTATATTGCCAGTCACTTTGCCTTTGCAAATACCAGATATTGCCCGCAATAGCGTAGATTTTCCGGCACCATTCGCGCCAAGTATGACAACGATTTCGCCCAAGCCAACCCGCAGAGACACGTCCTTCAGAGCAGGGTGTTTTCCATAGACGGCTGAGAGGTTACTGACTTCAAGCATCCCCATCTCCCAAATAAGCACGGATCACTTCGCGATCGGATAAAACATCATCAGGTGTGCCTTCAGCGATTTTATTGCCAGACGACATCACGACACATCGGTCACACAACGATCTGATTGCATCCATCACGTGTTCGACCATAACAACCGTACGGCCTTCGTCGCGCAAGGCGTGGATGAGCTCAATTCCAGTTTCGAGTTCCGTTGGATTTAAACCAGCCAACCACTCGTCGAGCAATAGAACCTCAGGTTCTCCCGCAAGTACTCGTGCCAACTCAACCCGCTTCTGGTCAATATAGGTCAATGCCGTAACAGGAGTGTCGGATAAAGCATCCAGACCAACCCGTTCAAGCATTTCATGTGCAAAGTCCTCCGCATCCCTACCCCAACGGCGGCGATGGCCAAAAACAGCACCAGCCTTAATATTTTCCAAAACATTCAGACCCGGTAACAAACGCACAAGCTGAAAAGTCCGCCCTACACCTTCACGCGCAATCTTTTGCGCTGGCATGTCCGACAAACGCCGGCCTTTCATGGATATCCAACCAGAAGTAGGTTTAGACGCTCCAGAAATCATATTCATCATCGTAGTTTTTCCAGACCCATTTGGACCAATGACGCCAACCATCTCGTGATTACCGACGTTAAACGACATTTCGTTTACAGCGACCAAACCACCAAAGCGTTTGGTGACCCCTTGTACCGACAGGATAGGACGTTTGTTCATGGTGTGCTACTCTGCATTTTGGCGCGCAGTTGTCCAAGGCGTCCGACTATTCCATCGGGCAGAACATAAACAATCAGCATAAACGTTAGGCCTAAAAATAATGTAGATTGGTTGGGGAATTGGATGCTGGTCCATTCCCAGAGAATCGTAAAAGGGATCACGCCGACCAACGGTCCCCAAAGTCGCCCGGAGCCTCCTAGAAGGGCCATGATGACAACAAGAAAACTCAATTGCGGGGAGAATACTTGGTTTGGCTCAATGTAACTCCAGCGAGGGGCTAAAATTGCGCCGACCAAAGCTGCGAAAAAACCTGTAGATGTGAACAAGACCACTTTGGCCCATGCCGTGTTTATGCCGACGTGGCGGGCTACGGTTTCATCATTCCCAATTATCCTAAGCGCAAACCCTATCCGTGAACGGTTTATGACCCAGCCAAATAAATAAACCACAGCAGCCACAAGAAGCAGCATCCAGTAGATATGTTGATCGCGAAAATCTGTGAAAACGTACAAACCACGTGATCCCAGAAAATTGTTTTGGATCCATGACACAAGGTTGCGGATCATCTCGGCTAAACCAAGGGTGAAGATGACAAAATAAACGCCTGACAATCGCAACGTTGCAATGCCTATCAGAAAGGCGAGCAGTGCAGCAACGATTGGGCTTATTGCCAGCATCAACCAAAAGCTCAGTTGATAATCCGACATGCCCGCGCCAACGAGATATCCACCAACGCCATAGAAGGCTCCAGTTGCCAAGCTGATGTAATGAGTCGGGCCAGAAAACAGAGCCCAAGAGGTTGAGAGCGCAATATACATCATCGATGTCACGCCAATCGACAGCCAATATCCGTTTATGAAGAACGGTACGAAAATAGCCAAAAATACCAAAATAGCAGCAAACAGTAGTTCCAACCAACCGGAAGATTTCATAACGCACGCCTCCCAAAAAGGCCTTGTGGGCGAAATAACAAAATGAGTAAGAAGATCAGGTAAGCTGCGGCAAGTGTAAGGCCAGGATCAATCAGAGTCGCGACGGCCGTTTCTACCACACCAAGGATAATCGCTGCAACAATTGCACCGCGAATGTCACCCACTCCGCCCATGATTACTATAATGAGTGCTTTAAGCGTGAAGACTACGCCAATCGAAGCATCAAGCGTGATGAACGTTGAAATCAAAGCGCCACCGACAGCAGTGATCGCGCCACCCAAAGCAAAGGCCAACGCAGAAACTCGGGGAACATTAATCCCAACTAAACCGCTTGCCTCAGTACTGACTGAAACAGCGCGGACGGCGACGCCCGAACGTGTGTGGTTAAGCCAGAGATAAAGCAGGCCACCTATTAGAACTGCTATTAAGAATGCAACAAAGCGGCTTAACGAAGTTGTAGAACCAAAAATGGAGATCGCTGTGGAAAGGTATTTGTAAGCGAAGAAACCGCCCTCGATAGACACCATGATCCCAATAAGAATGAATGACATCCCAAACGTTGCAAGGATTGAATCCACTTCCAAGTGGCTCTGCGTTTTTGATCGACGAACAAGCGGCGTAAGTAAAAACCGGTAAATAAGCCAATTGCCTATGAACGAAATTGGAGCAACCAAGACTACGGTCAACAAAGGACTAATCTGACTGGTCGTATAGAGCCAAAATGAGGCCAAAGCGCCAAGCACCAACACCTCACCATTAGCGAGATTCATGATACGTGCGACGCCATATTGCAAGTTTAGGCCCATTGCGACCAGCGCGTAGGTTCCCGACAACAACAGGCCAGATACAATTATATCCATTATTTACGAAGTCCCAAAAATGAAGGGCGGGACATTCCCCGCCCTAGGTTAGTTTACTCTGACCAACCACTTTTGAGACGCACAGGAACAGCCCCATCGACGTTTGATCCTTTCACACCCCGGAACACACCGTCTTGCCATTGGCCAACGCTCCAAAATGTGTTCGAAACGTTGTTTTCGAACTTCAGCATTCCCATCACAGTATCAAACGAGTTATCCTTGATATATTGGGTAACCACATCGCGATCGATACTACCCGAACCTTCAATAGATTGCTCAAGAATTTGCAACGCCGCATATGTGTTAGCCGAAGCCCAATAATCAGCAGTTTTACCCGTGATGTCCAGGTGCGCTTTACGATACTCGGCGATCTTAGGATCATCGACATTGGTACCACCAGCGCCAAGCACGTTGTTGATTTTGTTGCCGTAAGCGCCCGAAAATGCTGGAAAACTGGTCGCAACCGCAGAGTAATAAACCGCAACGTTTAGATCTTCAATGATTGCTTGTTCAGCCAAACCAAAGCTGTCCGGTGGATAAGACCACGCAACAAACGCTTTAGCACCGCTGGCTTTCGCGCCTTTCATCACTGGCGAAAGGTCAGGTGTTCCGAGTGGATAAGACTTGTCGTAAACCAATTCAAAGCCGGCTTCAGTGAACATTTCACGTGCGCGGTCAGCCAGCTCAATGCCAAAAGCATCAGCCACATTAACCATGGCAATTTCATTACCAATCGCTCCTGCATCACGCTGCTCGATCAAAATTTCACGTACACCTTCCACAAATGCCGTTGTTGTGCCGAGTGTAAAGAACAAATTTGGGTAACGCTTAGTCAGATCATCCGCTTTGTCAGTGATCGCTGAAACAGCGATCATAGGATAACCATAGCGACCATATATCGGTGCCGCAGCAATGTTAAAACCTGTGCCATAAGGCGCTACAACAAAGTCGACTTTATCCTTTTCAGCCAATCGCTGTGCCAACTTGATGTGTTCGCCTGGGTTGGTTTTGTCATCATATTGGATTAATTCGATAGGCATCATTTTCCCACCAACGTTCAAGCCGCCACGTGCATTAACTTGTGCCACCCAAAGGTCAACATTCGGCCACTGGGTGACAACCGCGCCGCCAGCCAATGGTCCAGTTTTCGGGGCAATAGCACCAAGTTTAATCACGTCTTGTGCACTCACTGCAGTTCCTGCAAATGCATTTACTGCAAAAACAGCAGCAATCGCCATCTTCAAAATCATACGTCGCATCATTTCTCCTCCTCTGGAAAATCAAAATTTTTGCTCAATCTTTTTTTACATCAAAGACTTAACAGTAGGTCCCTACAAATACGCATTCAATGCACGTTCAAGGGGTATTAATCTTAATATAAGTTAGATTCAAAATTTGACACATACAATAGCTATTTAAAGACTTCGCCTAAGTTCATACTTCCTGCAGCAAGGGATATTAACTTCGAGGCAGGCAAGCTTTACAACAAGATAAGCCCTGCAAGTATTTCAGATGATTATCAGCCTAGGCAGTGTATAGAAAGCTAGGTTTAACTGATATACGGTGCTGTCAGACGAAGTCTAACGCGTCTCAAAATACCATAATCACGCAATCCTACGCGGCGCAGATTTGGAACCACTCGACTCCACTCCTTGATTTTGACATTGAAAAAAATTCTCTTTGGCGGCATGTTTATAAAAATGCCATTTAGGGATCATTATAGCCCCCTAATTCGGGGACACAAAAGACCCACGGGGATGGGTTTCTAGGTTATTTCCAGTGGATCCAATTTCAACCCATATCTTAATAGATGATGATTAATCTTAATCACCTGCCCTGCATTATACATACTTATATTTTGCGTTAAATGTATGCCAAATTAATAACAGTGTAGCAACAATGCAGCCCGTCAAATAAAACGCTGGACTGAAAAACAGGACAACGATTGCTATGCCCAATCGTCCTACGATCTCCCAGCCTGACAATTTGCGCTGATCAAAGCCGGCAAGCGCACTGGCAATTAGATATAGCGCTAAGACAACCCGGGCGAGAAGAATTAACAAAGCCAACCAATTCGTAGTTCCATCGTATCCGGGCAGGAAGGAGATCATCCCTTTCGCACTTGCTGCTGGGTCGATTTGGGCCTGTTCGATCAGCAAAATCTCAGGGTAGAACGCAAAGATGAAAGGGATGACAAACATTACAATGCCAGACTTTACCGCCGAAAATCCAGTAGCCATTGGATCAGCTTTTGTAATGGTAGAGGCCGCAAACGCAGCGAGGGCAATAGGGGGCGTGATAGCACTTGCGATTGCAAAATAGAAAATAAACATATGTGCCGTAAAAGTCGCTATACCAAGACCGGCCAAGACAGGGCCCATCAGCAACGCCACATTAATATAGGCTGGTACGGCGGGCATACCCATGCCGAGTAAAATGGCTATAGACATGGTGACCAGAAGTGCCATCAGCTGGATGCTGACCGACCCGTTTTGGTTCAAATCAAGCGACCTAAGCCAGCCCAAAATATCTAGTGAGATAAAATTAGGAAGACCCGTAAACTGAAGACAAAAATCAATAATTGAAACCGCTAAAAACATAAGATAGAGAGTGGACACCAAAATGCCTGCGTCCGATAATCCCCTGAGAATCCTATGGGGTTCAGCCCGAATCACGGGATCAATAAACAATAAGCCTAGAAACAGGATCACCGCCCACCAACCAGCGCTACCAGCATCACCTGCTGCATTTTGCACTGCTTGCTGATACCATGACAGACTTTCGACCTTGCAGATGTTGTCTATAAAAGTTCTTTCGGCCCCCAGTAACCCCCCAAGTGGACCACATCCGACGGACTCTTTCATGGTGAGCAGTAAAATAAGGATCAGTAGAATTGGGCCGAGGATCATTAAAAGATTTAGAATGTCCTGCCACGACACTCGCATGTCTTCGGTCAACTCTCCGATCGCGTGGATGTTCTGTTTGCGTGCCTGAAACACAACAGACAAGAAAAGACAAAAAAAATAGGCTATAGCTGGGAGTATTGCGGCGATAATAACGTCTGAATATGGTACGACCGTCAGTGACGCTAATATGAAAGCCGCCACGCCCATAACCGGTGGCATAATGGAACCACCAGATGACGCTGCGGCCTCAACCCCACCAGCGAATACCTTGGAAAAACCTCTTTTTAACATCATCGGGATCGTCAGAACACCAGTAGAGAGCACATTGACAATTGGTCCTCCTGAAATGCTTCCAAACATAGCAGAGGACACGATCGCGGCATGTGCTGGGCCGCCACGTAAATGGCGTGTCCAACGAAAAGCTAGTTTGATTAGAGATTTTCCGCCAGCTGAAGTGCCAAAAAGCGATCCTAGCACCAAATAGGGGAAAATCGTGTTTAGCATAATATCCATGAAACGCCCCAGAAGACCTGAGGAGTTGTTGACTAAAATATCATGTACTTTGGGTCGACCATCCGACAGAAAACGTGGCTCACCTGCCAGCTTTGTCATAAGATATTTGTTGATATCATCAGGTCCGTGGAAGTACCAAACCAATACTGTAGCGATTGTATACACTGCGATGATAAGGGCCACTAGAACCAAGGGAAGACCCCAAACCTTGACATTATAAGCAAGAAAAATCATAACTGTGAGGCCGACAATTAATACGAGCCAACCGCCGGTGTTCCCCACGCAACTGGGGTCTTCAACGGTGGTGGCTGCTGGCAATCCCATTGTATCCGCAATCTCAAGTTCGATGCGAAGGGCCTCCGCAATCAAGCGCTGGCGTTCACCGGTAATCTGGTCAATTAGGCAGATTGACTCAATTTCGACGACATAGGTCACTGAAATTATGCAGGCGCCTAGGACCATGGCCACATCCATTAAACCCCCAAAGAGACGCTTACCCGTCGAGGCACCCACCCAAGCCTTCCACATCGAATGCTTCAGGACAACACAGAGCATCATCCATGCAAATGCGAGCGGATAGAACCATTCGGTCGGAAATCTGCGAATGCTCAGCCATTTCAGACCGGTAATATCACGCAAACCAGTGTCCAGACCCGGGATGCCAGGAATTGCATTTACCAGGCCAATGCAAACGAGTAATAATGTCGTCCAAAAAAGAAAATCGCGTTTCTGAGAAGAAGCAGTCAATTTCGATTGGATAGGTTCGTTCATGGTTGATACTTTATAAAGATTGCTAAGGGCGGCATGTGGTCGCCCTTGGCATGTGACTGTATTAGGGTTTTGCGCAATCCGGCAAGGCAACCCCAGCTTCTTCCCAGGCCCGCACGGCACCTGGATGATATTTCATTGGGTTTGGTCCACACATACCGGTCTTTGCGATTTCTGTTTCTCCTAACCAAGTATTGGCCATACTAGGCGTGCGCGCCTTTAATTTTGGAAGACCATTAAGAAAAACCTTCGTCAACTTATAGGCAATGTCGGCATCCATAGAAACATTGACAACTTCCCCGCCGACGTCTGCATAACCGCGAAAAAATCCATCTTCTGATTGTACCGAAATATTAGGCCCAATCAGATTTTCATGAAGTGGGACAACAACAGCCGCACCGCCTGGAGCTTTGCCGTATTTAATTCCACTTTCGCTTTCAAAAATATCCTTAGGGTAAGAAAATACTACCATTCGGCCTGACGCGGCAGCTTGCGAAATACGGGAGTCTGGGAAACCCATTGGTAAAATATGAGCATCAGCGGACCCGTCGGTTATTGTGGCGTTGGCTTGACCCCAGTTTACCTGAATGCCGGTGTAACCGTCACCTTCATTCATGCCGGTAGCCAACCGCACCATGGCCCGGGCCTTGTTCAAAGCGGCCCCCCGGGGTGGTCCATTATAAATTGTTGACCCTTCAAGTGCGCTCCACCCACCAAAATTCTTGCTTTGATAGGCAGATAAGCCAAATACCGCAAACCGATACGTATAGAGGACCGCAAGATTAGAGGCTAGTTCAGCCCCTTTCTCTGCACCAAGACTCGCGTATGGGCCGGCGCCTCTCGATAGTAAAAATGGCAGAGCGAATGGTGCCGCCGCGATGTCAGTCTTGCCCTCTGAAACATTCTGCACCGAATTTGTCAGCGTTTGACCGGTTGCTACTTGAATATCCGCAATGCCAGCAGCGGCTGACAGCTCGGATAACCCTAAGATGGTTTGTCCTGGCACCTGCATGGGTGCGGTCGTTTCAGCCGTCAGATTTTCCTGCGCATGGGCCGACGAGATAAAAAAAACTGCAGCGGCAACAGCAGTAATGAAGTTGGATTTAGACATACGTTTCTCCCTTTTGTGTTTTAGCCTTTGGCATGGTCGGGAAGTGCCAAACCATCTGCCTCGAGCTCCTCTTTGTCCCGGTATCCTATTAAAATTCCGGGGGGTTCTTTGCTGTCTGTCATTTTTTCAATCACAGCAGCGGTTCTTGTAATGCGATTATGATGTTGACGAGCCCACTGAAAGTGCAGGTCTGCGAGACGGGACACCTGATCTGCAAATTCGGGGTTGGTGCCCAAATCAATACGCTCATCCGGATCGGTTTTAAGGTCAAAAAGAAGTGGGGGCATTTTTTCTACATGTACATATTTCCAGCGTCCATCAAAAACCATTACCAGACGTGCATCTGACTGATCCACACCTATATCACGCCGGGCATCGCGTGTTGCGTAATCATATTCCGACACTACAAATCGTCGCCACTCGGTAGTCTCACCATTCAACAGTGGCACCAACGACCTGCCTTCCATCACGTGAGGTTTAGATTCTCCACCGAAGAAATCAAGGTAGGTTGGCGCAAGATCGATTCCTTCGATCAATGCATCCGTTGCGGTTCCCCGGGTTGTGTCAGCCTCTTTTCGCGGATCGTAAACCAGCAAAGGTATCCGCGCCGAGCAATCATAAAAAAGATCTTTTTCGCCCAACCAATGATCTCCCATATTATCTCCATGGTCAGAACTAAAGACGATTAAAGTGTTGTCCATCCTACCACTTTCGCGGAGGAATTCAAAAAGCCGACCCATCTGATCATCTAACTCCTTGATGAGTCCCATGTAGCAAGGAGCAACCAGATCGCGTACAGTATCACGGGAGAAACTCTGGGAAACCCTCATATCCATCCAAGCCTGCATCAGAGGGTGGTTCGATTGCCGTTCCGCATTTGAACGATTAACTGGAGGCAGATCTTTGGGGCCGTACATGTCGTTATAGGGTGCCGGTGCCAGATAAGGCCAGTGAGGTTTGATATAACTTAGGTGACATAACCAGGGTTGTTCTCCCTGCGACTGGATATACTCAATTCCTCGGGTCGTTAGCCAAGCTGTTTCTGAGTGTTCTTTAGGCACTCGGGCAGCAAGTGGTGCATTCTCGAGCACCCATCCTGAACGCATGTCTCCGTTCGAACCAATTGCCGTATTAGCCCATTCTTCCCACGGGTTATCACCATCCATTCCGTTATCACGGAGATATTGGTCGTAATTCTCTGCGCTTCGACCCGGATAATCGCTGTGATTTGTGCCGTCGTCACGCACAGAAACCTCAAACCCGCACTCCGCAACTAAAGCTCCGATCGTGCTTTCTGGAGAAATACCAAGACGTTCCATGCCTTCTCGATCAGGCGTCATATGGGTTTTGCCAACTAGTGCACATTTTACGCCAATTTCTCGCAAATGATCGCCCAACGTCGGTTCTCCGACACGGAGAGGAAATCCGTTCCAAGTTGAGCCATGACTTCGCACGTAGCGACCAGTGTAAAAGCTCATTCGGCTTGGCCCACAGATGGGTGATTGTACGTAAGCCTTATTAAAGCGGACCCCTTGTGAAGCAAGCCAATCAAGATTCGGTGTGTGGATATGCTTAGCCCCATAGCAACTTAGATAATCCCACCGCAGTTGGTCGGCCATGATCCACAAAACGTTCTTTGCAGTACCCATTATTTTAAACACCTCACTAATGTTGAATTATTGGCGATAATTAATAAAGAAACCAGATACCTTCAATTTTCTTCACAGTCCAAATATACTACTCCTGAATAAATTTCAGGTTTGTGGTTTGAAATTCAATTCCACGAATTTTGTTCATATTTTTTCTCCCATAGTACCTGCAGCACAGTGTATAAGATCCTAAATTTTCAGGAATATGTATCCCCTATCCCCTGTCTGCATCATTAGTGCATATCCAAGTGGTGAGCGTCAATAAAAAAAACCATAATGTAATATGACTGTACCGCATTGTGGTTTAAAAGAAATAAGTGTACTATAGCGTTTACGTTCTTAACCCAATGTAAAAACGACAGTAGATTGAAATATAGATGAATAAAAACAACAAAAACGGCATTCAAGTCATCGCGCGTGCTGCAACCATCCTAAGGTTATTGAAGATCAACCGATCAGGTTTAAGCCTGGGTCAAATTGCAGCGCAGGTAGATTTACCACGTTCGACAGTGCAAAGAATCGTCATTTTCTAGTTGATAATTAATTTATGATTAACTAATTAATATATCTATATAAAAAATTATAACAAATTATTGAATAGTTCAAACTAAAAAACCAATTATTATAAAGTCGTTGGAGATATAAATGCGTGATGTGAATAAAGACAATATTACTGATGTTTTTATGAGTTACTTAGGGCCAGATGTAAATCCACGCCTTCGTGAGGTCATGGCCTCGTTGGTGGGTCACCTGCATGACTTTGCTAAAGATGTAAATCTTACCCATGAAGAATGGGAAACAGGCATAGGTATACTTGAACGATCAGGACAGATTTCTGACGAAAAGCGGCATGAAGTTATATTACTATCTGATGTTTTAGGTTTGTCATCTTTAGTTGACATGATTAACTTTAAACCGGGTGGCACTTCGTCAAGCGTCCTTGGACCTTTTCATATTACAGGGGCTCCAAGTTTAGAAATCGGTGGAGATTTAAAGGGTAATGTTCCTGGTCCAGTTCTTCTTGCTCAGGGTATAATTAAGGACCAGAGTGGAAATCCTATTAAAAATGCTTCAGTTGATATATGGCAAACTGCACCTAACGGTCTCTATTCCAGCCAGGACCCAGATCAAGATATTTACTCATTCCATGGACTCCAAACTACAGGTGACGACGGCCGATATGCGTTCACTACAGCGCCACCAATCGAGTATACTGTTCCTACTGACGGGCCGGTTGGTGATTTATTGAATGCTTGCGGACGACATCCGTGGCGGCCATCTCATTTACACTTTATAGTTAAGGCTGAAGGTTATCGAACGTTAGTAACTGAAATTTTTTCGGCAGATGATCCATATCTTGGTGAAGATACTGTCTTTGGTGTTCGTAAAGATTTGGTAATGAAATATGAAGAGATGCCAGCTAAGACTTTTCCTACTGGTTTTAAGATATCTGGCTCTGTAAAAAATAACTATTTGAAAGTAGACTTTGATCTTACACTTGTTTCTGTATAGCGCACAGGTAGATTTTCCGCGTTCGACAATGCAAAGAATCATCACTTTCCAAAATACCACTTTATCGACTCCTTTAGGATCCAAAATTTTGTGCCCTTCGTCTGGTGTTACTACTTGACGACTTACCTTGAGAAATAAACAGGCTGTCTTCGTGATTTTCTCCTCCCAAGATGATCGGATTACCCCGATCTAATTGTTTAGTCTTTCTTCATGGGCAATCTGCCCACAGCTATCCGGGTCATTCTCCAAATCTGCTGATATCTGTTACTTCATTGCAGCGCTGCGTCGTGTAGGCCGCAAATGCCTCAGCAACCTGTTCAGTCTGCCAATTGATCAACGCTTTGCTATAACTTTGCCGTGCGCGCATACGTTCAAACCACGAGGAAAGGTGCGGGGTACGCAAGGCAGTCCAATCCATCAATGAAAAACGATGGACGTTGGGCAACCATGCAATATCAGTTAGCGAAAATGCATCGCCGGATAAATATTCGCGGCCATCTGAAAGGCGCGCTTCAAGCACACCAAACCCTGCGGCAGTTCTGCGCACGGCATGATCGATTCGCTCATGATCAAACCCCGCGTTGAAATCTAGATAGAACTGTTTGAGCCATGCGTTCTTGTGGTTTTCCTGAAACGCTTTTGCCTTTGCCTCAAACGCGGGCGGCGCGCCTTTGAATAAGAACTCAAACGTCAGCAATTTAAGATCAAGCTGCGCGCTATCCGCCAGATAAAGCAGATCCTCGGGCCCTTCGGTCAAGGAATGGTGGGCGCCAGCTAAATGGCGAATGATATCAATGGATTCTATGAATAGCTTGCCGTCATCTACCAACGCGGGAACCACACCTTTGGGATGGATAGCCTGATATGCGACGGTGGCATGTTCGCCCGCTTCAAGATCGATGAGATGGCTTTCATAGCTCAAACCCAGCTCTGCCATGACCAACCGCACCCGTTGAGAGCAGCTGGACAATGGCGCATGCCACAGGTGCAAACCCTTAAGGTCTCTGAGGCTTTGGTCTTGGGGTTCGATTTGTGGCATGTTTTTTCCTAATTATTAGCTGCTTTAAAACGCGACTCTGTCACCACCCTTGAGGCCAAGAATTTCGCGTGCCTCGTCCGGAGTTGCGACCGCACAACCCAAATCCTCAACAATGCGCCTAATTTTTGCTACTTGTTGCGCGTTACTTTTAGCGATTTTACCCCGTGAAATGAACAGGCTGTCTTCAAGCCCGACACGCACGTTTCCTCCCATCTGGCTGGCGGTTGTTGCCAGTGGCATTTGGGCATTGCCTGCCCCAAGAACGGACCAGCAATAATCATTCCCGAACAAGCGGTCTGCCGTGCGTTTCATGAAAATCAGGTTGTCCACTTCTGGGCCAATCCCACCTAGAATCCCGAAAATGAATTGGATAAAGACAGGTGCCTTGAACAACCCAATGTCCATGCAGAACTTTAGGTTATAAAGGTGACCAACATCGTAGCATTCGTGCTCGAATTTCACGTCATGTGGGGCCAGCGTTTCAGCGGCTTCTTTGATGTCGCGAAATGTGTTACGGAAAATGTTGCCGTCCGAGCTCGCAACATAGTCCTTTTCCCAATCAAACTTCCAGTCATTGTCACTATAACGACCGGCCAATGGGTGGAACGAAAAGTTCATACTCCCCATATTCATAGAGCACATCTCTGGGGAAAATATTTTTGCTGGTTTGATACGATCTTGAATGGAAAGCGTCAACGAACCACCAGTCGAAATGTTTACTACCGCATCAGTTGATTGTTTGATCCGTGATAGGAATGGCGCAAAATCAGCTGGATTTACTGACGGGGATCCATTATTGGGATTGCGCGCATGCAGATGCAAGATTGAGGCCCCGGCCTCAGCTGCCGCAATCGCCTGCGTCGCTATATCATCATATGTGTAAGGCAACGCATCCGACATCGTGGGGGTATGGATCGCACCAGTGATAGCAGAGGTGATTACAATTTTCTGTTCTTTTGCCATATTCAGGTTCCTTTTTTGTTTTAAGTTCGCTTGACGTGAAAGCTTAGTGGGAAAAGTTCCAGACCAAAACGCGCTCGAATCAACCCCCACACCCCTTTGGGTGCACGCAGCATCACCAGGATTGCAACTACCCCAAGCACCATCAAATAGACGGTACCCAGATCCGCAAGAGTTTCTCGCAATGCAAAGAAGATGAGCGTGCCAATGATTGGTCCCTCGATTGTACCGATGCCACCAATAACAACAATAAAAATTACAAAGGCCGTCCAGTCATTTACAGAAAATGCAGCGTCCGGCGATATCCGCAACTTTTGCAAATATATCAAAGCTCCAACCATCGCTGTTAAAGCTGAGGTCACCACATAAACCACAAATTTAGTACGCCAAATATCAATCCCAAGTGAAGACGCCGCCAATTCATTGTCACGTATTGCGGTAAGGGCCAGGCCTTGGCGTGAACGCAAAAATAGATAGATCACTGCAATCACACAGACGGTAACACCAAGTGCCAACCAATAACTCAAGGCCTCCCGCGCGGCACGCCCATCCGCCATAGAACGAACAATTTTGACCGGTAAGGAAGATCCAGAACCACCACCCAACGCAGATATTTGGGCGAAAGAAAGACGAAACACTTCCGCGATCACCCAAGTGCCAATTGCAAAATATGCGCCGCGCAATCGGAAAATGAGAAGTGCAACGGGCACTGAAATCAGGGCCCCTAACACTCCTGCTCCAACGATAGCCACAACAGGCGAAAAACCTGCAAAAATGGTAAGTGCAAACAGCATATAGCCACCAAACCCCACGTAAGCCTGCTGGCCAACCGACACTAAACCTGCATATCCCGCCATCAAATTCCAAAGACTGGCCAAGGCCAAATATAGAAATATTTCACCCATCAAACGCAAATCAGCCCGTCCAGCCCACCAAGGAGCCACAATGAGCACAATTAAAAGCAATGCGCCGAGTAATGCTGCAACCTTTGCGGCTTGTGATGTTCGAGTAACCCTCATCCACTTATCCTTGGAAATAGCCCTTGCGGGCGTATGGCCAATATGATCAAGAAGGCGATGTGGCCCGCCAAAATCTGCCAGCCGGGATCAATCTTAGCGCCAATCGTTTGCGCCACACCAAGGATAACGCCACCCGCAAGAGTTCCCCAAAGGTTTCCTAACCCTCCGATGATCACAGCTTCAAATCCAAAGATCAGCCTACCACCGCCTACGGAAGGATCAAAGCTAGTTCGGATACCAAGTAAAATTCCGGCAACTGCTGTTACAGCCAGCGCCATCGCCATCGCCAATGCAAAGATATGACGTCGGTTCAGGCCCATAAGCTGAGCAATATCTTGATTGTCAGAAACAGCCCGGAATGCACGCCCCATTGCAGTGCGATAAAATACCCATTGCAGACCTGCAATTACAGCAATAGCAACTCCAAATGTGAGCACTGGTAAAACTCCCAACTGCAAATCACCAATCGGAAAACTCGCGGTTTCAAGCACCCCCGCATCCATTTTTTGCGGATCGGCTGTATAGACTTCAAGCAACCCATTCTGCAAAATGACAGACAAACCGAATGTAACAAGCAAGGGCGGCAACAAATCATCGCCCAGCGTATGGTTTAAGATACCGCGTTGAAGTGCGTACCCGATTGCAGCCATGGCAGGCACCACAATAATCAGAGCCAAAAGAGGATGAAGCCCCGTAGCCATGACCACGGTGAGGCCGAGATAGGCCGAGAAAATAATCAAATCACCATGGGCAATATTTACCAAGCGCATAACACCAAAGATCAGCGACAACCCCGCGGCAAATAAGGCATAAAGACCCCCTAACAAAGTACCCTGTACTATGGCGTTGACCCAATCCATTATTTGATTCCAAAATATGCATGGCTGATGGATTCACGCGAAATACCTTGCGAAGCGCCTTCCAAGGACACACGCCCCTCTTGCAAGCAATACACTCGTTTTGATATTGAAAGTGCCTTGCTGATATCTTGTTCAACGA
>ENA-OSJC01001108-OSJC01001108.1-marine-metagenome-genome-assembly--contig:-NODE-1108-length-23022-cov-4.005753_pt1 | contig 23022 bp, 22 predicted proteins | sample MGYA00237885_ERZ534234 | MGnify/ENA primary metagenome ERZ534234 (study PRJEB26413, sample SAMN06343907) | marine metagenome | isolation source: coastal waters | place: Atlantic Ocean: West Antarctic... | reverse complement strand
AGATTATTTTTTAATTTATTAATATTTAATTCATTGAATTGATAATCTGTACAACAATATATATTATCATAATTATCAAAGGCTTTATTATTATAGATTTTATTAATTGATCCTAATGAGTGAAAAAAATAACAATATGATTTAACAAATGGAGATTTTTTCCACTGATATAAATTTAAGTCTGGAATAGTTGTTATAAAAATATTAGCTGTAACTGAATTAAGCCAAATTGTTCTTATTGTACCATGACCACAAAAAAAAATATTTTCTTTATTAAAAAATTTTTTTTTTAAAAATATAAACTCTTTAATAGAAGATGTTACATAGATAGTTTTAAATTTACTTGTTACAAATAATTTGAATTGATATTTTATAAAATTCCAACTACTAAAACCCTCTGAAAAGAAAATAATCAAATTTTTTTTATCTTTTAATTTTAAATAATTTATATAACTTTTGAGCGCTTCAAAACTCATTTACAAATAATTAATCTTAATAAAATAGGGTTATCAATTTTATCTTTTAATTTTATTTTTGAAAAAAAAAAACTATCTCTGAAATTTCCTGTTTCAACATCAATAATATGATTTATCTTTTTCTTTTTTAGATATTCTAAAAAAAATTTGGCAAAATTTGATTCTTTTTTTGTTAGGGTGTCTGACTTGTGAAAATTATCCCAATATTTTTTAATTATATAAATATTTTTCATAAATCACCTATTTTAAAATTTTTTTCTTTATCAACTATTCTTCTTTATGTATATATGATTATTCTTATGTTGTACTTTAAATTTTTCAAAGACTTTCCAATTATCCTAAACAGCACTTATCAATTTAACAGTTATGCAGTTGTTGGTTGCCTCTGGTATTTTAGTGCAATATAAATTAAAATAAAATGAACTTACCAAATAAAAATGAAAACCTGTAATATTGTAACTGGATGTGCTGGTTTTATTGGTAGCAATCTAGTCGATAGATTATTAGAAAACAAAAATAACTTAGTTATTGGTATAGATAATTTTTCTACAGGAAATAATAAATTTATTGAAAAAGCTTATAAATCAAATAATTTTCAATTTTATGAAGTAGATTTACTTAATTTGAATGAATTAAAAGATATATTTAAAGGTGGTGATATAGTTTTTCATTTATCTGCTAACGCAGATGTTCGTTTTGGAACTAGTAATCCAAGAAAAGATCTTGAGCAAAATACGATTGTAACTCAAAATGTACTTGAGTCGATGCAATATAATAATATAAAAAAAATTGTTTTTTCATCAACAGGATCTATTTATGGTGAATCTAAGCTAATACCCACCCCTGAAAATGCTCCATTTCCTATACAAACGTCGCTATATGGTGCATCTAAAATTGCATGTGAGGGATTAATCTCTGCTTATTGTGAGGGCTTTGGTATCCAGTCACATATTTTTAGATTTGTTTCAATTTTAGGAGAACGTTACACCCATGGACATGTGTATGATTTTTATATGAAATTAAAAAAAGATCCCACAAAGTTATTAGTTCTTGGAAATGGTAAACAACGGAAATCTTATCTCTATGTTCAAGATTGTATTGACGCAATATTTTTATCCTTAAAAAAATCAAATCAAAAAATAAATATTTTTAATCTTGGTGTTGACCACTACTGTGAAGTTAATGATTCAATTAAATGGATATGCAACGAATTAGATCTTAAACCAAAATTGGAATATACAGGTGGAGATAGAGGGTGGATAGGTGACAATCCATTTATATTTTTAGATACTAAGAAGATTTGTGATATTGGATGGAAACCAAACCTTAATATTAAAGATGGAATAATTAAAACTATAAAATATCTTCAAAATAATGAATGGGTTTTTAACAATAGAAAATAATTATGAAAATATGTTTACTTGGTCTTTGGCATTTAGGTTCAGTAATTTCAGCTTGTATTGCTTCTAAAGGACATCATGTAATAGGCGTTGATAATAATCAAAATATTATTAAAAATTTAAATGACGGCAAAGCTCCATTATTTGAGCCTAAATTAAATGAACTGATTAAAAAAGGATTGGATTCTGATAACTTAAAATTTGCTGATAAAAAAAATATTAAAGAGGAACTTTTAAATGTGGAGATTCTATGGGTTGCAATTGATACTCCTGTAGATGAAAACGATAAAGCAGATATAAATTATGTGGAAGAACAAGTTATAGATATACTTCCTTATTTAAAAAAAAATATAATTATTTTATTTTCATCTCAAATGCCTGTCGGATCAATAAAAAAAATGGAAACTTTTGTATTAAGAAATTTCCCTGAAAAAAAATTTAGTTTTGCTTGCTCGCCAGAAAATCTTCGTCTAGGTACTGCTATTGAAGTTTTTTTAAATCCTGATAGAATTATCGTTGGAGTAAATAACAAAAGCTCTCAAGAAAAATTAAATACATTATTTAAATCTATAACTAATAAAATTGAATGGATGAGTATCGAGTCAGCAGAAATGACTAAGCATGCTATTAACACTTTTTTGGCAAATTCTATTACTTTTGCCAATGAAATTGCAACTATTTGTGAGCAAGTTGGTGCAGATGCTCAAGAAGTAGAGCTAGGATTAAAAACTGACTCACGTATCGGTCAAAAAGCATATTTATCTCCAGGTGACCCTATAGCAGGGGGAACTCTTGTGAGAGATGTTAATTTTTTAGATAATGAAAGTAAAAAATATAATTTATACACTCCATTGATATCAGCAATAGTTCCAAGTAATAATGAACATAAAAACTGGATACGTCGAAAACTTCTTGAGCAGTTCAATTCATTATCAGGTGTTTCTATTACTATTTGGGGATTAACCTACAAGCCAGATACAGACTCTTTAAGAAGATCTCTGTCAGTTGAATTATGTGATTGGCTCATTGCTGAAGGTGCAAAAATCTCAGTTTATGATCCTGTAATAACAAAACTTCCTAAGCACTGGGACAATAATGTTGAACATTTTACGAACGCACTCGATACTTTGAAAGACTCAGCTGTATTGGTAATCGGAACTAAATGGCCAGAGTTTAATATAATTACTAACAAAATAATATCCATTGCAAAAAAAGATTTAATCGTCATAGATCCAAATCACCACTTAGATTCTCAAATATTGAAATCTAAACTTAAATACATTACGATGGCCGTTCGTTAACTAAATAAATTTTATTCAATGAGTCATATATTAGCAGGGAAAAAAGTTATTATCACTGGAGGAAGTCAAGGCCTTGGTCTAGAAATTGCTCGTAAATTTGTATTATCAGGTGCTGATTTAATGATATGTGCGCGAAATGAAGATATGCTTGAAGAGGCTAAAAATGAATTGGTTAATTTAGCTTCTAAAGAGCAAAAAATTATTTCTCAAGTTGCAGATGTATCCTTAGAAAGTGATGTTGAGATTGTTGTTAATAAAACATTAAAAAACTTAGGTGATTGTCATATTTTGATAAATAATGCTGGAATAAATGGACCTAAAGATAATATTGAATTAATCGAGTGGCAAGATTGGATAAAAACCATAGAAATAAATTTATATGGATCAATTCTTATGTGTCGGGCATTAATTAAACATTTTAAAAAAAAAAGTTATGGAAAAATTATACAACTTTCAGGGGGAGGCGCAACCAAACCACTCCCATACCTTAGTGCATATGCTGTTTCTAAAGTAGCCATTGTTAGATTTTGCGAGACCCTAGCAGAAGAATTAAGGGGAACTGGGATTGATGTTAATGCAATTGCACCTGGAGCATTGAATACACGTATGTTAGATCAAGTTTTACAGGCAGGTCCTAATAAAGTAGGTCAATCTTATTACAATCAATCATTAGAACAAAAGAAAAATGGAGGAGCATCATTACAAAGAGCAGCAGATCTTGCTCTTTTTTTAGCTTCATCAGCCAGCGATGGCATTACAGCAAAACTAATTAGTGCAATTTGGGATGACTGGGAAAAATGGCCCTCACACTTAGAAGATCTTTCTAATACTGATGCTTATACTATTAGAAGAATTACAGGTAAAGATCGTAATTTTAAATGGGGTGACAAATGATTGATGATTCAAAAGGATCTAATAAAAAAGTATTTAATGTAGGATTGGTAGGATGTGGCTCGATAGGTAAAAAACGAGTAAAAGCACTTGGATCAAATGGGAAATTAGTTTCTTGTTCAGACATTAATATTTCTAGTGCTCAAAATTTATCAAAAAATACTGGTGCTAAAATTTATTCTGATTGGCGTGAACTTGTTTGTTCTAAAGAAATTGAAGTTGTTATGGTTGCTACTACTCATGACAGTTTAGCTGAAATTACTAAAACTGCTGCTATGTCTGGAAAACATGTCTTAGTTGAAAAACCTGCTGCTAGAAACCTTGCTGAATTAACTTCGATTATGTCTATTGCAAAAGAAAATTCTGTAAAAATTCATGTTGGATTTAACCATAGATATCATCGCTCATTACTTAAAGCACGTGAACTAGTTGATGCTGGTGAATTAGGGGAATTAATGTTTGTCAGGGCAAGATATGGTCATGGTGCTCGAGTTGGTTATGAAAAAGAGTGGAGAGCTGATCCTAAATTATCAGGTGGTGGAGAATTAATTGATCAAGGCACACATTTAATTGATCTTTCGCGTTGGTTTCTTGGAGATTTAGTGGGTGTCCAAGGCTTTGCAACCAACTACTTTTGGAATATGCCAGTTGATGACAATGGTTTTATGCTTTTAAAAACTGCAACAAATAAAGTGGCTTTTCTGCATGCCTCTTGTACAGAATGGAAAAACCTTTTTTCTTTAGAGATATATGGAAAGCTAGGTAAACTTGATCTCTCTGGATTAGGAGGAAGTTATGGTTTGGAAAAAATAACTTTTTATAAAATGTTGCCTGAAATGGGTCCTCCTGAAACAACATCGTGGGAATATCCAATGAATGATAATTCTTGGGAATTAGAAATTAAAGATTTTTTTGAAAATATTCGTTTAAACCTCAATCCTACTTCTGGGTTAGCTGATGCTCATGCAGCACTTTCAATTGTAGAATCTATTTATAAAAGCTCAGGTTATGATCATAACTCGTAGCCCTTTACGAATTACTTTGGGAGGTGGCGGAACTGATCTTCCATCATACTATAATGAAAATGAGGGTTTTTTATTATCTGCAGCTATTGATAAATATGTTTATGTTTCTTTAATGAAGCCATTTACTGAGGGAATCTTTTTAAAATATTCACAATTTGAATACGTAAAAAATATCTCTGATATTCAACATCCTATCATAAGAGAGACTTTAAAAATGCTTAAATTAAATCCCCAGATAGAAATCACAACATTAGCAGATATTCCTGCTGGCACAGGATTAGGATCATCAGGCAGTTTTACTACTGCACTTTTAAAAGCTCTTTACACAAATATGAAACAGAGTTCGACCCAAGAAGAATTAGCAGAGTTGGCTTGTCATATCGAAATTGATCGATTAGGTGAACCAATCGGCAAGCAAGATCAATACATTTCTGCAGTCGGAGGATTAACATCATTTACTTTTCATAAAAAGAACGAGAATAATGATAAAGTAACCTATCAACCTTTGAATATAAACAATGAATCCATGCTAGATCTTGAAGATAATTTATTATTATTTTTTACTGGCTTCTCAAGAAGTGCTAGCAAAATTCTTAAAGATCAAAATCAACGATCCTTAGCAAACGATGAAGATATGATAAATAATTTACATTTTGTTAAAGACTTGGGTTACAGAAGTAAAGAAGCTTTAGAATCAGGTAAAATTGAACTGTTTGGAGAATTAATGCATGAACAATGGGAAAATAAAAAAAAACGTTCTAATGGTATGTCTAATTCAAAAATTGATGAATGGTACAATCTAGCTATGAAAAATGGTGCTATTGGAGGAAAACTAGTTGGTGCAGGTGGTGGTGGTTTTTTAATGTTTATGGCAAATGATAGATCTAAACTACGAAAAACTTTGTCTGCTGCTGGTCTAGAAGAAATTCGTTTTCGATTTGATTTTGAAGGCACAAAACTCATGATATCTTAGAAATGCTGTCAGTTGCAATACTTGCAGAAGGATTGGCTACTCGTCTACACCCAATTACAAAAACTATCCCAAAAAAATTGATAGAAGTATCAGGCCAACCATTTATATTTCATCAATTGTCTTATTTACGCACTCAAGGAGTGAAAAAAGTTGTACTTTGTATTGGTCACTTAGGTGAAATGATGGAGTCTTTTTCTTGCTTGTCGCAGCAGCATGGTACTCTCTTCTTAAAGGAGATTGGAAACGCTGATCTCAAAACTCATAATCAAAATATTTTTAAAAGTATTCAAACTTTTAGCATAGAGTTAACTAGCCAAGCTCTAAGAGCCATAAGCCATCATTATTTAATAGTATCAACATTAATCAGGGCACCGGGACAACATTAATGAGGTTAACATTAGTTAACTATTTCTAACATCTACTAACAAATAAGTGTGGCCTAGGATTTAAACTTCAAGGCTCACGGCCCTTTAACCAATGAGAGGATAGGCACTATTAGGTTAAAAAAGGTTAAGTAAAACTCCCCCCAACAATGGGGGACACTGTTGAGGGAAGAAAATATTATCTTAAATTTAGACAAGGTAAGAATATTACTATTCTGTAATTATATTACATTTGGATTCCTAGAGAAAGCACTTTCAGTTTAGGCAATTAAATTATTTTCTACAGTACAAAAGGTAATCCAAGGGACTTCTTAAAGACTCTAAAAACATTTTGAAACACTAACACATTATATTATTTAACCTAATGGCGTACGGTGAGTTGACTTGAATTACCTTATTTAGTCCAATCTAATCAAGGGTGGGTGAGTGTTGTTTAATAGGGTTCGCCTAAATTGTCTAACCTAAATAAGCTAATATTAATCTTTATTAAACAATGGCTATTGAGAGTATGAAAGTTGTAGAGCATCAAGTTAGGAATTAGCCTCATTAGGTTAATCTTCTTTTTCAATTAATTCAAAGAAGTGATCTAGTGTTATTATTGCTAGTGGTTTTTCTTTATTCATTTTTATTACTAACAGTTACGTTCTATGATTATGATCTTTTGATTGTTTGAACTTTTTATAGATCCCTTTGTATTGTTCAGTATTGGTACATTCAGTAGCGTATGGAAACACTCTCTTTGCGGTTCTGATTGATCCAAGAAATCTAGATACTCTTCCTCTTCAAATTTATTTCTTTTAGGTAACTTGAACGGATTATTTTCTTCTTTAATAAATGAATTCCAAAACAATCGTAAGTATTCAACTAATCTATTTACAACATAAGGGGACCGGGAACTGCAAATTTGATGAAGTTCTTTAATCATTTTAGGGGTTATAGATGAAAACTTTTTATATTGAATGTCTTCAACACGAACCAAGCTATTTAAAATATCTTGTTCGTAAGTATCTCTAAAGATCCAACATTTGAATATAGCTTTAACACCTTTGATAGTAGAGAGCCTATGTTGATTAGCGGTTGTTAATTCTTCTGCATAATAATTTCTAATTGTTTCACCCAATTGCAGTTTTAAAACGTCTGCTTTATCTATCTGCTTTGGCTCTTCACCATTATAAAGTTTAGTTGATAATTCTTTTGCACTCTTTGTGGCCTCAACAACACCAACACCGGAATAATTTTCAAGTTTTTTTGATTGAGGATATTTCTTATTTTTATTTTTTTGTAATAGTCTTGACCCACAGTTTTTTTACCAGTTTTGACTACATTCTTTTGCATATTTGTTTTAAAATTTCCAGGTGCCACACAATTTGTGTCAATATTATATTTTCTTAATTCAATTGAAATTGTCTCTATAAATTTAATCAACGCTACTTTGGTGATTGAATAGGCAGAAAAATTTGGGAATGGTCCACTAGCACCACCACCTGATATTTGAATGATTTTACCTTTTTTATTTTTTTTTTAGTAAAAGGTAAAGCTATTTTAATCATGTTGATTGAGCCCAAAAGATTTGTCTCTATGGTTTTTACCCAATCTGCATAATTGTTTTTTTTGAATTCACCTATTGGACCTATAATTGCTAAATTATAAATTAGTATGTCTATTTTCTTTATTTTAGATTTTAAATATTTTGAATTTTTAAAAAATCTTTGTGTTCACTTATATCTGAATTAATTAAATGAATCTTAGGATTTTTTAGAAAAATATCTTCTTTTAATTCCTTTTTGAAATTATTAAAATTTTTTGAACATAAAACAACTCGATAAATTTAATCCAAGGCCCTGATTAGCTCCAGTTATTAAAATAGTTTTACTTATTTTTTTTTTTTAGAAAAAACCTTCTTGCTTTTTTAAGTGATTTTAAATCACCAATATCAATAAAAAAATTTTTGGTTTCATAAACTTTAATTTTATTTAAATATCTTGGAATAATTTCTGTACTAAAGTCTTTTACTTTTAATTTATTAATAGATTTTAACATTTTATGTGATAAAATATAAATTGCACAATTGGCTTTATTTCCATAATTTCTATTTTTTTTTTCATAAAAATTTGTAAGTTCCTTATCATCATTTATTTTTAAAATACCTGATTTTTTTGGATATTCTGTTTTAAAAGACATCATAGAAAAACAAAAGCCATCTATATTTTTTTTATGAAATTTAATAAATTTTTTTAAATTATCTGTCGTAAAATTATCTGCATGAAGTAATATTCCATCTTTATCATCAAAAAAATTTAAATTTTTAATAAGTGTTCCAGCAGTACCCAAAAGTTTTTTTTCATATTTTACTATTATCCTACCAGTTTTATAATAATGATTATTTTCAATATGTTTTTTTACTACTTCATTTAAATAATGAGTATTAATTAATATTTTTTTTATATTTGCATTAAAAAGTTTTTTAATCCAAATATCAATTAAATGCATATCATCTATTTTTACCATGCACTTAGGTGTATTTTTTGTTATTGGCATTAATCTAGTTCCTAAACCAGCTGCCAATAATATTGCATTCATACTATATTATGTATTTACTTTTTTTAGCATCATCATAAAACATTTTAACAGTCTCAATTGAATATTTATTAAGATTTTTATTTTTTAAATTTAATTTAGAAAAAAAATTGTAAGGTATAGTGATTATATCTACACCTATTTGATTAGCTTGGTAAACATTATGAATTTCCCTAGTACTTGCCCAGAGTGTTTCAATATTCTTTAGTTTGGATTTCTTAATAATCTTAATCATTTTTTTTATCATTAGTATTGGGTCAATGCCAGTATCTGCAATTCTTCCTGCAAATATTGAAATAATAACTTTACTATTAGTATTAACTTTTTTAAGGGATTTTATTATTTTTCGAACTTGTTCGACAGTAAATACGGCAGTAATATTCAATTTGACTTTTTTTTTAGTTAAATTCATAATTGAATTATAGCTTCCTTCGCCTTTTGTATTCGTAATTGGAATTTTTACATAAACATTTTTACCCCAACTATTAATTTTTAAAGCCTGTCTTTCAATATTAAAAAAATCATCAGCAAAACACTCTAAACTTACTGGTTTTTTTGTGACTTTTTTTAATATTTTTTTTGAAAAATGTTCATAATTTTTAACACCATCTTTTTTCATAAGAGAAGGGTTCGTTGTAAATCCTGCACAATTTTTTTTTAAGTTTAATTTGTATATTAATTTTTGGTCTGCACCATCAGCGTATAATTTAATTTTTAACATTTTTTTAGATAATATTTATATTTTAATTTGTTTTTTTTAAATAATATTCTAATAGCTTTATACCATAATTGCTACCTATCTCGTGAAATTTATTTTTACTTTCAGAATAATTTATAGTATTAATTCTAATACAATATTTAATAACATCACTTAAATCAAATTTTTTTTTTTTTAAAAAATTTTTAATAATTTTTTTTTTTAAAAAAATGATGCCATAATCTATAAAATTATAATTTGAATTTTTATTATAGTTAGTTATTTTCTTATTCTCAATTAAGATATTATTTAAATAATTTTTGTTTTTATTTCGATAAACAGTTATAAGACATTCTTTACTCATATTGCTAAATTTATAATTTAATTTATTTAAATTATAATTTAAATAAGAATCACCGTACATTATTACAAAAGACTCCCTAAGTTTAGAATAAGTATTTACTAATGCACCACCCGTGCCTAGTTTTTTTTTTTCAATAGAAAAAATAATTTTAAATTTAAATTTTTTTTTTACTGACTGAATATATTGAATAATTTTTTCCTGAAGATGACCCACACAAAGTATTACTTCATCTACAATAAATTTTTTTAAATATTCTAGTTGATATAAAATAAATGGTTTATTATTTATATTTATTAGACTTTTTGGAGTTGTGTTTGATATTTCTCCCAATCTTGTAGCTAAACCTCCACAAAATATAACAATTTGCATTTTCTTATCTTTTTTCATTTATGATAACTTTTGTACCTTCATGATCTATATCAAAATTTATATTATTGAAATTTTTATTTTTAATTGTCTCAATAATTCTCTCTTTATCTTACATATTAACCACAAAAATTCTCCACCACCAGCTCTGATTAATTTTCATTTAAGATTATCGATACAAATAATTTTATGTGATGTTTTTTTTAATAAAAAATCTACTAAGTTGCTACCTATAAATCCTGCACTACCAGTTCTAATAATCTTTTCTTTCGTAAAAACAAATAATAATGTATATAAAATATTAAAATATATAATTATATGAATAATAACTTTCTGTATACATTTTTTAATAAACAAGCAGTAGATTGTATAAAAAATATTGACTTAAAAAAAATTGATTCAGCGATTAATTTTTTGTTAAAACTTAGAAAATCAAAAGGCAGAGTATTCTTCGCAGGTGTAGGTGGAAGTGCAGCAAATTGCAGCCATGCATGTAGCGATTTCAGAAAACTTGCAAACATAAATGCTATTTGTTTAACTGACAATGTGTCTGAATTAACAGCCAGAGTAAATGATGAAGGGTGGGAAACTGTTTTTGTGGAAATGTTAAAGATACATAATCTAAATAAAAATGATATAGTATTCATTATGTCAGTTGGTGGAGGAAGTAACAAAAAAAAAATTAGTGTAAACTTGATTAAAACCATACAGCTTGCCAAAAAAAGAAAATCTAAAATAATCAGTATTGTTGGTAAACCTGATGGTTATGCTGCAAAATACTCTGATATAACGATAAAAGTTAATGTTGATAATAACAAACTTGTGACTCCAATATCCGAGTCAATGCAAGCCTTGATATGGCATGCAATTGTAAGTGATCCAAGATTACAATTGAATAAAACAACTTGGTAAATTCTATAAATTTTTTTCCAAAACTTCTTTAATTAATTCACATCTATTCTTAATTGTGTGTTTAGATAAACACTTCTTTTGTCCATTAAGAGCGATTTGATTTAATTCCTTCTCATTTTTGAGAAAGTAATTTATTTTATCTAAACAATCTTTTTCATTTTTATAAGAAATATATTCATCATTTATTTTGAAATAATCTCTCATTTCATCACCTTTATCCGTTAATAAGAGTGAATTTAAACCTGTAACCTCAAAAGATCTAATATTTCCAACATCAGTTACATCATTTCTGTGAATATTTATTCCTATTTTTGATTTTTTAATATTACTATAATATTCTCTAATTGAGTGTGTTAATTTATTAACTTTGCCTGGGAATAAATCTTTTAATGGTAATTCGTCTTTAAAATGATCTACTAAAAAATCTTTATCTTTTTTATATAAAATTGACTCTTTTAAAATTCTATTGACTCTAAAATTTGTGCTTGAATTCATAAATTTTGAAATAATAGTAGTTGGCAAAAGACTAATTGACTTTGTAGTGCTCACTCTTATTTTATCCTTAAAAAATAAATAAACATTTTTTGGTTTATCATACTCTTCAGCAAAAATTGTAAGATCTGTATTGTGCATTAAAAATTTAAGAAAGTGATATCTTTCAATATGATCAAATTTATTGTAACCACTTTCACCCGAAAAAAATACATCAAAAACTTTTTCTAAATCTTTACTGAGGAATTCATCACAATCCTCTAGAACAAAAGGGTCAAAAGCATTACCTAAATGAATTGCTTTAATTCCTTCAGCATTAATTTTTTTTGCAAGTAAATTACAATTAGTGAATATAAAGTCTAAATCGTTAAAACTAGATTTGTAATTGCCTCCTATTAAATGATCTCCCCATAAACCAGTTATAATTTTAACAAAAGGAAATTTTTTTTTTAATTCTTTTCTTAATTCAATAGGTAAAAAATCATTGAAAGCTCCCGCGTAAATAAATAAAATATTTGGTTTATAAAATTCTATTTGTTTGTATATAGTTTTGATATAATCATATTCCAAATAAGGATGATGCTCGTTTAGCCATTTTTTTTGAATAAAATCATAATTCGTAATAATATCATATGATTTTACATCTAAAGAATTAAATATTTTAGTCCAAGAGCCTGGATGGGCAAAATTTTGAGACATAATTATTTTGATTAATCTTTCATAATCTTGATTTAGAAGACTATTAAGTTCTAAATACTCTTTAGCAAAATTAGGAATGGTATTAATTCTTAAAATTTTTAATTTACTCATTAATTATATAATTTAAATAAAACGAAAATGTCAGGATATTTTACTATTATCATTATTTAATAAATGCAATATTAATATTATGAAACCTAAATTTTCAGTTTTAATACCTTCGTACAATGATGCTGATGAAATTTACAATGTTTTAAAGTCTTTAATAAAACAAAAAAAAAAACCTGATCAAATCGTAATAGCAGATGACCACTCTAGAGATAATACTGTCAAAATAGTAAATAATTTTATTAAACAGTATAAAAATTTAGATATTAAACTTGTTATTAATAATAGAAACTTAGGATTGTACAACAATCTAAAATATAATTTAAAATTTTTAAAATTTAATTATGTTTTTTTGGGTTCTGCTAATGATGCCGTTTATAAAGACTTTTTTTATGACGCTTATAAAGCCTTTTCTTTGCAAAAATCTATAAAAATGTTTTTTGGAGGTTTTGAAGCTAAATATTTAAATAAAATTTTATATAAAAAAACATTAGGAACAATATTAGAGCCATGTATCTTAAAACCAGAAGAGTATCTTAAGCATGTATTAGATAAAAATGAAATTGGGGTTAGTTTTTCACCCTCAACTATTTATGATAAAAAGACCTTAATTAAGAATTTTTTTATAGAAAGTTTACATTCCTACCACGATACTTTTACAAATAATTTAATTGGTCTAAAGCACTGTACTTATTACTCGCCAAAAATTTATTCATCGTGGGAATATAATACTACAAGCTATTCACAAAAAAATAATTATAAAAAATTTTTTATATACATTAATGTTATTAAGCTAATAATTTTTACAAATAATATTTATTTGTTTAAATTTAACTATACTTTAAGATGGATTTTTATTTTTCCATTAAAAATTATATACAATATTCTTTTTCCATTTAAAAATAGATTTCTTAAAATATACAATAAAACTAATGAATAGCTTTTATTTTAACTTTAAAAAAAAATATAGAAATGATTATTATCTGTTTCTATCAAAATATGAAAGTTTTTACAAATATATATATTTTAATTTAATTAAATTTATATCTTTTCCATTTTTGTTAATTTTGTATCCTCTTTATAAATATCTTTATAAAAAAAAAATTTTTTTTTTAGCAGATATAATGTCAGGTGTTGGACACTTAATTCCTGAATTTGATTTTTTTTATTTGAGATACAATAATTTTAAAAAAGTTATATTTATTAATAATGGACATCAAAATTATAAATTAATTACTTCCAATCATAATTTCTATAAGATTTATTCAGGAAAATACTTTATTTTTTTTTTATTATTTCTTAATTTTTATCCAAGATTAAATTTGATTTCCAGTCAAACACTCCCAGATCATAAAAGATATTTTAATATTTTTTCAAATAGATATAATACCAGCTATTATTTCAAGTATTATAATCGATATTTAAAATTAAGAAAAAAAAGAGATTCTTTTTTTAAGTTGTATGCAGAGAATAAGAGATCAAAAAATATTTTTTTAAAATTAAAAAAAAAAAAAATAGCCTGTATTCATTATAGAGAAAATATAAGTACAGCTGTTCCACAGATATCAAATCCTAATAACTACATTAAATCTATAAAATATTTAATTAATAAGGATTATGACATCTACTTTATAGGCAGAGAAAATATGCCTAATAGTTTTAAAAAATTAAATATAATAAATTATGCTGCTAATCCAAATATTACCATAGATGATGATTTAAATTTGATATACGCAAGTGATGTTAATATTGTGTGTGGCTCGGGTATTTCATATTTACCAGATGTTTTAGATAAAAAATATTTATATATTAATTCATGGCATATTTCTAGACCAGGAGGAATTGGAAAATTTTCAATATTTGTTCCATCTATAATAAAAAATATTTCAACAAAAAAAATACTTAGTTTTTCAAGTCAAGCAATACTAGAAAATAGGGGCAAACATTACCAATCACAATATTTAAATAAGTCTTACTATCAAATGATACATCCCAGTGAAGAGGAAATATATAGGGGTCTCATAGAGTTGTTAGATATAGAGTTTAATAAACAAACCCAATTTCAACTTGACTTTAAAAAGGTTATCAAAAAATATGGTTGGGATGGTTCTTCTGATTCAAGAATAAGTAATTTTTTTTTAAATAAAAATCAAAATTTATTGAATTAAAATTTATCTTTAATTCTTTTGATTATTTCAGAAAATATAACTTCTTTTTTTACATGGGATATATTATTCATATTTCGTAAAATGTGCGATGTCTTATCTCCATTTACTAAATTACCCTCCAAGTTATAAGAATATCTTGCAAAGAATTTATCTTTAATTTTTGTTTCATAGTTACCACACAATGGTAGACAAAATTCAAGGTCATTAGTTTTTTTCATTACTGCAATAATAGTCATATCTTCACAATTTTTAATTTCAGTTTTATCATCCCATTGATATGTTTCTAATGATGGAGGATTTTTTACCATAATTAATTTAATAATCTCATAAGCATTTGATCTAGCAAGATCAGAAAAAAATTTTGGTTCATATTTAAACATTCCATGATTAATTCCAAACATACATGGAACTTCACTTATTAATATTCCACCAACTTTTGTCAAATCATGCATAGTTTTAAAAAAATTAAGTTGATTAAATATGTGTTCACTTGTTCCATAATTTGTCACTAGATCAAATTTATTAAAATTTTTTTTATCTAGTTTATCAAAGTTTAGATCCATTAAAATATTTGAACTAGAATCCTCATCTTTTTCATTGGGATCTATGTCTATTGAAGTGTATTCAAAACCTAAATCTTCATATAAAACTTTAGCTCTAATGCCCCAGTTATTTTTTGGAGCTAATTTCATAATTTCTTGATTGGGTTTTTTTTTATATAAATTAAACAGATTCAAAAAAAGATCGTCAGCTTTTTCGGTAATTACTAAATTTTGCCTTCCTAGCTCACAAACTTTTAAATCATTTTTATTTTCAATATCTTTAAAAATATCAAAATATAAAGATATTATTTGTTGTCCAATTCCCATGACATTTCTATAGTAGATTTTAATTTTTTGACAACCCAAATTAAATTGAATAAGAAGTATTATCAAATTAATGACTTATACATACATCGTAGGAACAGGCTTTTTATCTGATAATTTGAACAAAAAGAACGCTTTTTCAGAAATCTGCAGTACAAAAAACTTTATCAATAAAATAAACTTAATAAATAAAAGAAAAATTAAGATTAATCTTGTAATTAATGCTTTTTTTTCAACTATAAAATTGAGTCACCTTGACTCCTATGAAATTTTTTCCAAAAGAACAATTTTTGACTTATCAAAAATTTTAGATCTGTTGGAACCTAAAATTATTCACAAAATTATCTATACTAGCAGCTCTTCAGTTTATAGCTCAATTAATGACAATATAAATCATAGGGATGACAATAATAGAAAAATATATGCCAGTTTTAAAATTGCTTCTGAATTTTTAATAAGAAACTACTGCAATAAAAATTTTGTTTCAATAAACATATGTAGAGTTTTTAATTTATACGGAAAAAATAATAATTTTTCAATTATTGAAAAATTAAAAAAAGCAAAAAAAAAAAATCATAAGGTAATAATTTATAATCAAGGATTATCATCTAGAGACTTCATTCATGTTGAAGACGTAGTTAAAATTTATAAAAAAATTTTATTAGATATATCTGGCTCAAATTTGTTTGATATTGGAACAGGAAAAGGAATAACCATAAAAGAGATAGTAAGTAAATTAAAAATTAAAAAAGAAAATATTATATATAAAAAAAAAGAGATAAATGAAATTTTTGACTCTGTTGCAGACAATAAAAATTTAATAAAAAAAATTAAAAATTTTAAATTTAAAAAAATTGAAGACTATCTTGATATTAAAGAGACATTAGCATCAAAAAAATATCAAATAAAAATTATAAAGAAAATAAAATGAACTAAATGAAAATTGTTCATATTATAACTGGTTTAAATGATGGTGGTGCAGAAGAAATTTTATATAAAATTTGCCTTCATGATAAGTTAAATAATCACATTGTTATATCAGTTGTTAGTGGAGGTAAATATGTTTCACTTTTAAAAAAATTGGGTGTCAAAGTTTATTGTTTGAATATGAAGTTTTATTCATTTTTTAATTTTTTTTATTTAATTAAACTTCTTAAAATTCTTCAACCAGATATCGTACAAACTTGGCTTATTCATGGAGATTTTATAGGAGGAATTGCTGCAAGATTTGCAGGTATAAAAAATATTTTATGGACTATTCCTTATTCAAAAGTAGATACAAGTATAGAAAAAATAAGAAATATTTTACTTATAAAAATCTTAGCAAAGCTTTCATATATAATACCAAAATTAATACTAGTTATTTCTAAAAGTGGTAAAAAAAACTGTCAAAATTTAGGATATTATGAAAAAAAACTTAGACTAGTTACCACTGGGTATGATTTGTTTTTTTTTAAAAGAAATAGATATGAAAAATTATATTTTAAAAAAAAATTAAAGATAGAAAAACAAACACCACTTTTAGGAATTGTTGCCCGCTACCATCCGGTTAAAGATCACACAAATTTACTAAATGCTCTTTCTATTGTAAAATTGAAAAACAAAAATTTTATTTGCATTTTTGTAGGCTCAGGTATGACAAAAAATAATAAAATATTATTAAATGAAATTAGAAAATTAGAATTAGATAGTTTTGTTAAATTGTTAGGACCAAAGAGCAATATTCCTCAAGTAATGAATGGATTGGATGTAAATATTCTATGTAGTAAAAGTGAGGGTTTCCCAAATGTAGTTGTTGAGGCCATGGCATGTGGCACCCCATGTGTTGTTACTAATGTTGGTGACTCATCTTTTATTGTGGGAAAAAATGGCTGGGTTGTTCCCCCAAGTAACTCGATTAAATTAGCAAACGCAATTGAGAAAGCATTATCTGAAATTAATAGTAAAAATTGGAAAAAAAAGTGTAGCCAAGCAAGATTAAGGGTTCATAATAAATTTGAAATAAAGAAAATGATAAAATACTATAATTTAACTTGGTTAGAAGTTTGTAATAATAAATTCTAATATTTATGGAGCATTTACTTGGATGGTTATTTTTTTTAATAATATTTTTTTTTATATTAGTTTTTACAAAAAAAAATAAATATATAAGAAAATTTTTAATTATCTCTTTTATATTAAGGCTTTTACTTGTTTTATTAGATTATTATAATTTAGTTAATTTGCCTGATAGTAGTGGAGATGCAATTTATTTTGAGGTTGACGCTAGAAATTTTTCTAGAAATGAAGGTTTGTCAATAATATTTAACCTTTTTGTTAGCGGCCCTTATTTTATGTCTAAAATAATTTCAATTTTTTATACAGTTTTTGGTGAAAGTGCATTGATGGCCAGAGGTATTAGTGTTGCTTTAGGAACTATGTCTGTTTATTTAGTTTATCATATTTGCTATTTGGTATGGGATATTCACTCAGCCAGAAGAGCTTCCTTGGTTGCAACATTTTTTCCAACTTTAATTCTATATTCAACTTTGATCTTAAGGGAAGTTTATATAGTTTTTTTTCTACTTTTAGCTTTGATAGCTACAATAAGATTTATAAAAACAAATTCTTTTATTTCATTTTTACAAGTAATTATAATTTTTTTTCTTTTATCTTTTTTTCATGGACCAGTATCTCTCGGAGGCTTAACATTTTTATTATATATATTATTAGGAAAAATTAAAAAACAATTGATAAATCTTTATAATTATAAAATTAATTTATCATCTCTATTTATTTCTTTTATATTATTTATTCCTTTTTATTTATTTTTAAATAACTCTTTAGTTATCCCATACCTTGGAACTTTTGAATCTTTAATCAATTTTGAGCAAACGTTTGATAGATTAAATAGTGCATACTTTCAAGACGCTGCATCTTATCCTACTAGTCTAATGATAAATAATGGTTATGAAATTTTTACAAAAGGTACATTAAAAATTTTTTATTTTTTATACAGTCCTTTTATTTGGGATGTATCTAAACCATCTCATATACTAGGTTTTATTGATGGAATTTCATATTTTATATTAACAATTTATGTAATAAAAAATTGGAATGCTGTTTGGGAAAATGCTGTTACAAAATTTTTTGTTTTATTGTTTGTTACTTATTTGATTATTTATGGGATTGGTGTTGGAAATTTTGGAACTGTTATTCGTCATAGATCTAAGTTTGTTATGATACTTATTATTTTAGCGGCCCCAAAATTACATAAATTTATATTTTCAACAAATAAAAAACTATATAAGAGATAGTATTATGAAATTTAAAATTATAACTGGATCAGCTGGATTTATTGGCTCTTCTGTATCTATTAAACTTTTAGAAAGAGGAGATAACCTTATAGGGATTGATAATCATAATGATTACTACGATCCTAAAATCAAAGATGCAAGAGTTGAAAGATTGACAAAATATCCAAATTATAAACATTTTAAAATAGATATAAGCGATCGAAAAAGCTTAGATAAATTATTTGAAAATCATAAAGTTCATAAAGTAATTAATTTAGCAGCTCAAGCAGGTGTGCGTTATTCTATAGAAAATCCTTTAGCTTATATTAATAGTAATATTGTTGGATTCACTAATATTTTAGAAAATTGCCGTCAGCATAAAGTTGAACATTTAGTTTATGCTAGTACTTCAAGTGTATATGGTGCTAACACAAAAATGCCTTTTTCAGAGCATTATAATACTAATCATCCATTATCTGTTTATGCGGCCTCAAAAAAATCTAACGAATTATTAGCCCACGCATATAGCCATCTTCACAAATTACCAACTACTGGACTTAGATTTTTTACAGTTTATGGGCCTTGGGGAAGACCTGATATGGCTTTATTTAAATTTACAAAAAATATTATAGAAGGCGAGCCAATAGATGTTTTCAATTATGGTAATCACACACGAGATTTTACTTATATTGATGATATTGTTGAAGGTGTAATTAGAGCTTTTGATAATCCAGCAACTAGTAACTTACATTGGAATAGTAATCATCCAGACCCTGCTACAAGTAGTTCTCCATGGCGTATTTATAATATTGGAAATAATAAACCTGTTAAATTAATGGATTATATTTATGCTTTAGAAAAAACTTTAGAAAAAAAAGCAAAGATAAATTTTTTGCCATTACAAGATGGTGATGTTCCAGATACATATGCTGACATAAATAATTTAGAAAAAAAATTTAATTATAAACCATCAACATCTGTAATTGAGGGAGTATCAAATTTTGTTGAATGGTATAAAATTTATTACAATTTATGAAGAATAAAATTAAAGATATTAAATTAGTAATTATTGGTTTAGGGTATGTAGGCTTACCTCTTGCAATAGAATTTTCAAAAAAAAAAAATGTAATTGGTTTTGACGTAAGTAAAAAAAGAATTGAAGAATTAAACTCTGGATTAGATAAAAATTTAGAATTTAATATTAAAGATCTAAAGAATGTAAAACAATTAAAATTTACCAATAATGAGCAAGATATTAAATCTTCAAACTGTTTTATTATTACTGTTCCAACCCCTATAGATAAATTAAAAAGACCAAATTTAAAACCATTATTAAATGCTACTGTAATGATTGGAAAAATTATCAAACATGGAGATTTAATAATTTATGAATCAACAGTCTATCCTGGTTGTATTGATGAAAAATGTGTACCTCTACTAGAAAAATTTTCAAAATTAAAATTTAATAAAGATTTTTTTTGTGGATATAGTCCTGAGCGTATAAACCCTGGTGATAAAGAACATACCTTATCAAATATTAGAAAAGTTACTGCAGGCTCTACGTCAGTAATTGCTGATTTAGTGGATGATTTATATAAAGAAATTATTACTGCAGGAACTTATAAAGCTCCAAGCATAAAAGTAGCAGAGGCAGCAAAAGTTATTGAAAATACTCAGCGTGATTTAAATATTGCTTTAATAAATGAATTATCAATATTATTCAGAAAAATGAGTATCGATACCCAAGAGGTGCTAAAGGCTGCAGAAACTAAATGGAACTTTTTACCTTTTAAACCAGGATTAGTTGGAGGGCACTGTATTGGTGTTGATCCATATTATTTAACTTATAAAGCTAAAAAAATTGGTTATCATCCGAAAATTATTTTAGCTGGAAGAAAACTTAATGATAACATGGGAAATTATGTTGCTTCAGAATTAGTCAAGAAAATGAAAAAAAAAAATATTAAAATTAGAGGAGCTAAAATTTTAATAATGGGATTAACGTTTAAAGAAAATTGTCCAGATATTCGTAATTCTGGAATTCAAAGGGTAATAAGCAAACTAAAAAAATTTAAATGTAAATTAGATTTGCAGGATCCATATGCAGATAGAGAAGACATATTTAAGCTATATAAAATTTATCCCAATTTCAAATTAAGCCAAAATAAATATGATGCAGTTATAATTGCAGTTTCTCATACAGAATTTAAAAAGATGGGTTTAACTAAAATAAGAAATTTATGTAAAACAAATCATGTAATTTGTGATTTAAAAAATTTATTTAATTCTAATAATGTAGACTTAAAGCTGTAAAACACACATTATTTTATAATGAAAAACATAGACAGAAAAAATAAAAAAATTAAATTTAAAAAAAATTAAAAATGTGTGGTATTGTTGGTTTTTACTCTAAATTTTCATTTACATTTAATAATGTAATCGTGAAAATGCATTCGGCTATCTCTCATCGAGGTCCGGACAGTAATGGAACTTGGACCGATAAAAACTCAGGAATTGTTTTAGGCCATCAAAGATTATCTATAATAGATTTGTCTGAAGCAGGCAATCAGCCAATGAAATCAAATTCAGGACGATTCATTTTAACTTATAATGGTGAAATTTATAATCATTTAGAAATTAGACACGAACTTGAAAATAGTAATTTTAATATAAAATGGCGAGGGAACTCTGATACTGAAACCTTATTAGAAGCAATAGCTTTTTGGGGAATTGAAGCAACATTAAATAAAACTGTTGGCATGTTTGCTTTTGGAGTTTGGGATAAAAAGAATCGTAGCTTAACTTTAGTAAAAGATCGAATGGGAGAAAAACCACTTTATTTTGGCTGGCAAGGTGAGGGAATTAATAAAGTATTTCTTTTTGGATCAGAGCTTAAGGCTTTAAAGGTGCACCCTGAGTTTAATGGAGAGATTAATCGTAACTCAACTGCTCTGCAATTACGTCACAATTGTATTCCGGCCCCATATTCAATTTACAAAAATATTTACAAGCTCCTTCCAGGACATTACTTACAGTTAAATGAAAATGATTTGAAAAAAGGTTTGTTGCAAAGTCAAAAACCTTATTGGCTCGCAACAAAGTGTGCAATTGAGGGAAATAATAATCAACTAAAACTTAGTGTATCAAATATTAAAAAAGATTTAGAAACTCATTTAAAATCATCTGTAAAACAACAAATGATATCTGATGTACCTCTAGGAGCTTTTCTTTCAGGTGGAATAGATTCGTCAACAGTAGTTGCATTAATGCAGTCACAATCTAATCATCCCATAAAAACTTTTACAATAGGTTTTAATGAAAGTGAATATAGCGAAGCACAATATGCAAAAAAAATTGCAAAACACCTTGGTACAGACCATACAGAACTTTATATTTCACCAAAAACAGCCATGGAAGTAATACCTAAACTGCCCATGATTTATGATGAGCCATTTTCTGATTCTTCACAAATCCCAACTTTTCTTGTATCACAACTAGCTAAGCAGCAGGTAAAAGTTGCTTTATCAGGTGATGGTGGGGATGAATTATTTTGTGGTTATAATCGATATGTAATGAGTAAAAAATTTTGGAACACATTTCGTTTAATGCCGCTAAGTTTTCGAAAATTTATAGCGCATCGAATTCAATCAATATCACCTAAAAATTTAAGTAAAATATCGAAATTTTTACCAGGCTTAAATCAATACTCTAATTTTGGTGATAAAATGCATAAAGGCGCAAATGCGTTAGAAGCTAAATCGTTATACAATTTGTATTATATGCTTTGTTCACACTGGCAAGACCCTACTGATGTTGTGGTAAATAGTAAGGAACCAAGTACGCTGTTAACTGAATTTAAGCCAGAACTTACAGGGCTTAATAGTCAGCAGCAAATGATGACTCTAGATCTCATAACTTATTTGCCTAACGACATTCTTGTTAAAGTTGATAGAGCTGCAATGGCATCGTCTCTTGAAACAAGAGTTCCTTTTCTTAATCATAAACTCATAGAATATGTTTGTAAAATACCTCAATCTCTGAAATTAAGA